>Ga0210017_1002585_pt1 | contig 15413 bp, 16 predicted proteins | sample CryGeyCG2014_020_FD_183966 | JGI IMG/M metagenome (GOLD analysis project Ga0210017, IMG submission 183966) | Groundwater microbial communities from aquifer - Crystal Geyser CG08_land_8/20/14_0.20 (SPAdes) (version 2) | ecosystem: Environmental > Aquatic > Deep subsurface > Groundwater | place... | reverse complement strand
GAATAATAATGGAAACAAATGAAAAATTATTTTTCATAAACTTTTTTATTGGGAAAATACAATAGATCTCTATATAAAGATATAATACTATTTATAACTACCTTTTTGTCGAACTTGTTTTTCGCTACTTCTATACCGTTATTTGACATTCTTTTTGCCAACTTTTTATTATTTAACAATTTTAAAATACAATCATAGTATTCCTTTTTCGAATCGTTAACCAAAAACCCATTGTATCCATTTTTTACAATATCATTATTGCCAGAAATATTAGAGCAAATTATAGGAATTCCTGAAGCTGATGCCTCAACAAGAACCATTGGAAGAACTTCATACTCAGATGGAAATAAAAAAATATTACTAATTGATAAATATTTATAAATATTATTTTGATACCCCAGAAAAAGTATTTTGACTTTATTTGGATAACTATAAGCAATCCTTTCTAATTTTTTCCTTTCAGGTCCTTCACCAATTATTAATCCAACTAATTTCTCTTTCGATTTTTCCGAACATTGAGCAAGAATTTTTATAAATTTATCGAATCTTTTATCAAGAATCAATCTCCCAATCATTGTTATAATCTTATTATTTTCTGATATATTAAGCTCTTCGCGAATTGCTTTTTTATCAAAAGAATTTAGTTGATTTCTAATTTTATCATAATCAATAAAATTTGGAGTCAGAGACAATTTATTTTCGGGAACGCCATTTTTTTTCAATTCTTTATACTTACTTTCAGAAATTGCAATTATATAGTTACAATATTTTTTCAATAAATGTACTGCTAAAAAAGAAGGTGCTCTTGAAAATTTTCTTGAATGGTGAGTAAGAATGTTAATTGGTTTTAAATTAGTTTTTTTTATTGCTATACCAGAAAGTATTGATAAAGTAGCTCCTTGATTGTGAACAATATCTGGTTTTATTTTTTTAATAATCTCCGATAAACTATTGATAATTTTAGGAATAGAGAATAAATTATATTTTGGAATTTCAAAAAATTCAATGTTACTATTTAATCTATTCATTAAAGGACCACGAGCTGAAGCAAAACTCACTTTAATATTTTGCCTTTCTGCCAAGGCATTGGCTAATTCAACTGACATACTTTCAGCTCCGCCCAATCTTAAACTTTCATTTATTATTAATATCTTGATATTATCTTTGGTCATATCTTAAGCCTATTTTGTTAAATATTTTATCTTTTATACTCTTTAAAGGTTTTGGTAAATAAGTGGAGATTAAATACCTTAATGTAAAAATATAATACCATTTAGGATAAATTCCATTTTTGATGGCCTGTGTGATTGCTTTAAGACCACATTTTTTTTGCTCAATTTCCTTTTGTAAACTAATGGATTCTTTTGTATACCGAAACTTAAACAAAAATTCTGGAACTACGCTTAATTGATAATACTTTAGAATTCGTAATAAAAGATCTCTGTCTTGGGCGTATTTGAAGCTTTCGTCATAGAAATTTACTTTCTGCAAGGCTCTTTTTTTAAACACAGTTCCGGGGTGGATAAGAGGGGCAATACTCAAAAGAGCTTTTTTTATTTCTGAAAATTTTGTTGGGGGTCTACATTTTTTTATTATTTCTCCATCTTTGTCTATAAGATAATACCAACAACCTACCGCACCAATTTCAGGATATTTTTTCATAAACTCTGTTTGTTTCTCAAATCTTTCAGGGAGGGCTATATCATCAGCATCCATTCGAGCAATGTATTCCCCCTTGGCCAATTTAATTCCTTTGTTTAGCGATTTAGTCAATCCCATATTTTCCTGGTTGATTATTTTAACCCTTGCATCCTGCCTGTCGTATTTTTCTAAAATTTCAGTAGTTCCATCAATCGAGCCATCATTAATGATAATAAACTCAAAATCTTTAAATGTTTGGTTTAAAATACTCTCAATCGCTTCTTTGAGATATTTTTCGCCATTATAGACACTCATTATTACACTAATTTTGGGTAATTTCATATTTGGGCACAGGTTTTGAAAATTTTCCATACTGATTTAATAAAAATAATGTTACACCAATAAAAAACCAATTAAACACATCGAATAAAAAAGGTCCATCATTATGAAATAAGGAATTTATTATATAAGCCGAAAAGGAGCCAATTAATCCAATAGCTACCCCTCGAAGGGGAAAATCTTTTTTAAAATAAAGAGAACTTAAACCTTTAAAAATAAAATAATAAAATAAAATCAAACTCAACAAACCTAACCAACCATAATACAAAAGAATATTCGTAAATTGATTGTGGGGAGAGATGGGGAAAATATCTTGATATTTCTCCCAACCAATCAAATATTCTTCTGCCTCTCCCCTCCCAATTCCTAAAGGATATTTTAAAGCTGTTTCAAAAGCTGCAATCTGAGCAGTAAATCTTGCTGGAAGGTCTGTAATATAAGTCGTTATATACCCAATTTCAAATCTTTTTAGAAAATACCCGCTTGTTATTTGATTAATAATTAAAACTATTAAACAAAGGGTGGCTATCACGAAAAAGGTGTTTCTTATTTTCTTTTTGTGGGTTAAAAAAATTACTAAAAGTAAACCAACTACTCCTCCAACGATGGCTGACCTCGATTGGGTCATAAAAAGAGCCAACAAACAAATGATAAAAGTGGCAATTAGATATGTTTTAGAAAGGATTTTTGATTTTTTCTGAATTAGAAAGGCAAAAATCAAAGGGAGAATAGCTGTTAATTGATATCCAAAAGGAATGCTATAAAAAGATAGGCCGGTAATCCGAGCTCGGGCTAAAATATCTGGAGCAATTTTAGGATCTAACCCAACTATTTCTCTTAACCTCCAGAAAAACTCAAAACCAAAAAATTGCATTATTCCAACAAAAGCTGAGATTAATAAACATCCAAATAAAAAATACAAAAATATACTTAGCCGCTTTTCATTTTTTAAAAAAAACATTGTACAAATTCCCAACATCAAAAACAAAATTAACCTTCCGGTATTTATTAGACTTATTTCAAGAGAAATTTCATTAACTAAATTTATTACTAAAGAAAGAAATATTATAAAAATAGCAAAGAACAAAATCTTTTTAGAATAATGATTTATTTTTATTCTTCCTCCCCTTAAAAAAAAGGTGAGAATAAAAATTATTCCTAAAAATAAAATAAGATAATTTCTAGGAGGGGTAAAAAAGAGGCGAATGAATCCATACCATAAAGTAAGGGGGATACAGATTAATAATCCCCAAAATGGCTTTATGAAAATAATTGGAAGAAAAAGCAAAATGGCTAAAAATATATCATATTCGGCTACTCCTTTAGCCACAACTTTTCCAACAAATATAGCAATTAAAAAAGCTAATATCCAAGGAAGATATTTTTGAAAAAAAATATTATTCTCAATTAAAAATTTCACAATTTTTATTTTTAAATTAATATTTTTTAGCTAGTTTTTCTAACCATGGATATTGATGAATAAATTTTATTGCAACCTCTCTTTTTAGAGTAAAGAAATAATAAAATCCAAAACTTATCCACGCCCCCAGTACAATTCCCCAACAAACACCAATTATTTTAAAAGCTAATCCTAAGCCGAGAATTAAAACTATTTTTATTAAATTTGGAATTATTGCCAAGGCTGACAATTCTTTGTACCGAAAATTAACTTCTAATATAACATGCATTATAATTTGCAATATCACCATAGGTAGAGCTAAACTTAGAATAAAAAAATAAATTATTGCGGTCTGATAAGCCTGGGGTAAAAATAATTTAATGTATAAATAGCCAGCAACTAGACAAAATAGAGTAATAATAACTGAAATAATAATTCCATATTTTAATTTAGAATTTAGAGTTTCAATCAATCTCCCCCTCTTGTTCCTGGCAAAATCAGTGTAAAGTAAGGGACGAGCTTGTTTCATAAATCCAGCAAAATGGTCTCTTAATTTGTTGGCGATTGAAAATACCGCTAAATTAGCAAAACCGAAAAATGGGCCAATTATAAAATGGCTAATCTTTGCCGCAGTTAATGATATTAAATCTGCTGGGATTAATTTTTTACCGTAAGGAATGCATTCTTTATCAATTTCTCCCTTTTTATAAGCCAAAACTAAATTATTTTTCTTTACTACATATAGCCATCCTAACCAGCTAATAAATGTTGCTAAACCAAGTTGGGTAATAGCAAATATTAAAATATTGTGAGTAAGAAATGCAGCAACTGTTGCACCAGTTATGGTTAATATTGAAATAGCAATTTGCCAAATGGCGAAGCTTCTAAATTGTTTTTTAGCAATAAAAAATTCAGGAAAACTAATTTGAAATAAATAACCTAAAATTAAAAAAACACATATTATAGTTAGCAATAAAGACATGGTGGTGAAACCAGCATTATAAATAAAAAAAGAGGCGATGAAACCGACCAATCCAATAATAATTAGGAGTTTGAGCCGATAAAAAAAAGCAAAAAGAAAAGTACCATTTAAACCTTTAGCTATTCCTCGTTTAGCCCCGAGGGTAATATTATTACCACTTAAAACAACTAGCCAAAATTCCAGAGCTAAAACAAATTGAAATAATCCATAATCTTCTATTGGCAAATTTGCTAAAATGATAGGGAAAGTAATCAATCCAATCAAAATAGCCATAATCTGAGGGAAAGTAAGATAAAAACTATCAATAAAATATCTTTGAACTAAAGCTTTGATAAAGTCTATCAAATTTTTCATAAATCAAACGCTTGTTTTATTTTTCAATTATCGCAGTTTGTAGTGTATAATATCTCCAACCCTGTGTATTTTTAAAAGGATTAAACCAGAAAAGAAAATTTAAAAGATTAAGAAAATATTTTGGAACATTGCGTCTTAAAATAGTCTTGTTTTGAAATTCCACCCAAAATAATGGGTGAGATTTAATTATTTTTATCTCATCAAAATATTTTTTCAACACTTCTTCAAACTCATTTTCAAAAAACTCTTGGTAATGCATCTTATCAAGGGGTTTTTCAGTTAACTTTATAGGAGTAGTGATGATGATTTTTCCTTTACCATTATAAACTCTTTTTATTTCAGAAAGCATTTTTTCTGGATATTCCAAATGCTCAATAACTTCAGGTGAAACTATAAAATCAAAGTTTTTATCTTTAAATGGTAACTTATACACAGAAGCTACTAAAAAGTCTAAATTTTTTGAATCTTTGCACCTTTCTCTTGCGAATTTTATAGCCTCTTCTGAATTATCAATTCCTGTTACATTGGCACCCCTTTTAGCAAGAAAATAACTTAGAACTCCGTCTCCACATCCCGCATCCAATATTTTTCTGTCTTTTATTTTATTACCAATCAAATCTAAAACTAATCCATACCTTGCCATTACATAAATATTTCTTTTTCTTATAGATCTGCTTATTTGCTCCCAGTGATATCCAAATCCTCTTGTTCCGTACTTTTGAAATTGAATTTCATCTGCCATATTTTTAAACCTTTTTGATAATAACTTCTTGAGTGGGATAGATTAATAGTTTTTGTTGAATAAAAGCATAAATTCTCTGGATAATTGTTTTCTTCTCCAAATTCTTCCCCCTAAAAATTCTGAAATAGATGATATTGTTCTTTTTGAAAAGGATTTTATCAATATCTTTCGAGGAGATATAGTTTATATTTTTTAAAAAATATTTTGTTGGTTTTCTTAATAATAAAAGGAATATATAGCCAAAAATTTTTGGCAAAAAAGTTGGGAAAGGAATTTTATAATGACCTTCATACGGAAATTGATAATTTGGCGTATTTATATAAATAACACCACCGCGTTTTAAGACTCTAATCATTTCATCTATACACTGGGAAACATCATTTACATGTTCTAATACAGTAAAACAATAAATGAAATCGAATTCTTCTTCAGGAAAAGACATTTTTTCACAATATTCTTTCTTAAAATTATCTGGAGACAAATCGATTTCTTTACATTTACTATGAATTATATCTAATGCTTTCTCATCTGGTTCAATTCCCCAAACTTCACATTTAAATTTTTTAAATAAGACTATAGCTGCCCCCCCCGTTCCTGCTCCAACAATAAGGCATTTTTTACCTGGGGCAAAAATTTTACCCAACAAAAATTGAAGCTGTTTTAACCTTTCCTCTTCCACTTCTTCTTCCTTTATCCTGTTCTTTACTCTGTCTAACCAATCTTTTAATCTTAATCTTTCCCGGTAAAGACATTTATAATAGTCCTCTATTTTGTTCTCGGTAAATTTTGAATATCTCATTTTCTCAAAATTATAAAATATCCCCCATGAAATTTTCCTAATTTAGAGTGGTTTTGAACAAATTTAAGATTGTCTAATTTTACTAACAAATCAAGCAAGGGGCAGAAAAGATAGAAAACATATCTCAGGGGCCTTGGCATTGATTTGATACATGTCCTTTTCATATCAGCCAGCACCGTAAAATATCTTCCCATAATTTCAAATTTTTCTATTGAAAAACCTATTTCTTGAAGAACTTGCTTCCATTTATCCTCTGTCCATCTTTGGAAATCGTGAGGGTCAGCGTGAATTGGGAATAAGAAAGGAACAGAAATAATCATATAACCATTATTTTTAAGCACCCTGTAACACTCTTTTAGTCCCTTCTCTGGATATCCTACGTGCTCAAAAAGTTCGAGAGTATTGATCGTATCTATGCTTTCTGATTCAATTTTATTCATATCTGCAACATCTAAAACAATGTCTGGATTATGCTTTTCTTCAATATCTACAAAAATCCATTTTTCAACTTTATCTTTTGGTTTTTTAAACTTTCCCCTATCTCTACCACCAATATCTAAAACTACGCCTTTATAATAATATTTATTTTCTTCTAAAAGTTTATCCAAAATTTTCCTCCGATAAGTTACCCAAAAGTAATATCTAACAGAATTTTTTAACTTTTTTATCATGGAATTTATTCTCCAAATTCTATCTATATTTGATTAATTATTTTATACAAATAAAAAAGCTCCTTTTCCATCTTTCGTATTCGTTTTTTAAATTCCAAAAACGCTCTTCATAAAGCTCTATTGGCGTCTGTAATAAATAGAAAGAAGAAAAACATCGAGAAACTACATGATAAATTTTTGGCGAATAAGTCCAGTTACCCGTAAATGCCTCTTCGAAATGGTAATCTTTTTTAAAAAATATTCTAATTTTTGCCAACTTTTTAGAAGCTATAAACTTAATATGATGTTTAAGGGTTGGCGAGACTCTAGTTTGGAATAAGCAAACACCTTTTGGTTTTAAAGTTCTTGAAAATTCTTCGATGTATTTTAAAACCTGCGTTGAAGAAGGACAATGCTGTAATGTCAAATAGCTAAATATAAAGTCTACAGAATTATTTGGAATTTGAGATAAATTCATTCCATTATTTGCAAAAAATTCTACATTTTCAATACTTAAACTTCTTCGATATTCTTTAGCTTTTTCGATCATCACTTCAGAAACATCAATACCTAAAACCTTAGAAAAATCTTTAGCCATTGCAAAGCTTACTCTTCCTACGCCGCATCCTATATCCAAAGCTGTATTGGCTTCAGAGATTATATTTTCCAATTTATAATGGAATAGAAGTTTTTTAAATTTCATCCACTGCTTGCGTCCAGTTCTTAAAAACTCATTTTTGTCCCATCTCCCCCCCTTTTTTCCTTTCTCGGTTAAAATATAAAACTCTGCATCTTGAGCAGCTAATTTATTCCAAGTATATTTACTTAATTTTCCAAGTTTTTCTAGATTCATGATTTCCTCTTATTTAATCATTTCCCCTTAAAATCCATTTAGTTTAGGCTTTATTAATTTATCTAAAATTTTCCTCCGATAAGTTACCCAAAAGTAATATCTAATACGGTTTTTTAATTCTTCTATCATGGAATTTGTTCTTTAAAGCCTAATTCTTTTTCAATTCCTAAAATCTGACTAATTATTGAAATCCCCCATAAGAACATACAGGTGCCGTGAATATCTGGTTCTTTGAGGCCTTTGGTTAATTCTGCTCCATAATAATAAACATTTGCTTTTTGTGGTAGAAAAGAAAATCCACCAATTTCTGGAAAATAATATTTTTTGTAGATTTCTAATCGATCTTGAGCGAAATTTTTAATCTCATTAAATCTGTAATTATTTCCGGTTATTTTGCTGGCATAATGGAGAACATAAATGATATTAAAATTATCGCAGGCCTGCTCATCATTTTTTGCTGAAAGGCAGAGATTTATTAGTTTTTCTGGATATTTAAAATTCATTCTTTCGGCAACCTTTAAGCCAGTTATTACTTTCATTGCTCCATTTATTTTTTCTTGTAAATTGGGATTTCCTTTATACCAAGAGCCACTTTCTGAAGATTGTAATTTATTTATCCAATTTATAGCAAAGTCAATTAAATCTTCTTTATTTTCTAATTGGCTATTTTTTAGAAAAAATAGTAAGTGGGAAAAATGACTTCCTGCCCCCCAGAGTTCTTGCCAGTTTAGTTTTTTAAGAAATTCTTCTATCTCTTTTTCTGTTTTTGGAAATTTTTGATAAGGAACATCTGGATTTTTCCCTAAAAGTTTCAGGGTAGAAATTGATTGTCTGGTTTCTGCTCTGATTGTTTGTTGACTAAAGATATTATTAAAATCGAAATTTTTAAGCCCGGCCAAAAAATTTATTAAAGAAGCTTTTTTCTTTACCAGAGGGTCGTAAATTGCTCCATCCCTTTTTTGAAAGCTTTCTATAAAGTTTGCCATATTTTTTATTTCTTCTCGGGGCAATTCTTTTAAAAAATCTAAGGTATAATAAATCTTCCCAGCAAAAACTGTATTCCCTAATCCCCATTTTATATTTTCATCATACAAATCCCCGGAAAGAGAATAATGGAAAAATCCCGGAATCCTTCTGCCTTTTAATTTTTCTAAAAATTGGGGAACTTTTTCTTTTAATTCAAAAATCCAATCTATTTCTCGCATATTTTTAATTTGTTTAAACCTTTCCATTTCAAAATCATAAATTTCATTTTGTAAAAATTGATTTTTGTTGAAAGATTAACTTTTTTTGGTTTATATTGACCGTTTTTAACTTCTTCAAAAATCTTTTGACAAAAATTGTAATATCTTTCTGCCACTTTCTTTATAGAAAACTCTGGGATTTGAGATTGATAGTAGGAATAACTTTTGGCCACTCTCTCAATTTTCTCTATAATATCTTCTTGACTATTAAATAACTCTCCTCCTTTTTGAACTAATTCTGGATGGCCTCCGTCATTTAGGGAAACTGCTGGCAGACCAGATGATAAAGCTTCAATTAAGGAATTAGAACAAGGGTCGTTTTGACTGGCGATAATAAAAATATTGTGTTTTTTTAATATTTTAGCCAATTCCTCTGAAGAAATAGGTTTTATCCATTTAATATTTTTAAATTCAATTGGCGAATTTCCAATAAAAGTCATTTCATATTTTGAGAAGTCTAAATTTTTATCTAAAAATTTATAAATTTCAAAACCTTTTTTCCAATTTGATGACCAGCTAGTAGCAATTAATTTTACTTTTTCTTTTAGGTTAAATTCTTTTTTACCATTTTTATTAAAAATTTCATTATCTGGGGCGTTATGAATTACTGTTTCGTAATTTGAAAAAATATTGAAAAGTTTTTTGTTTTGCTCTCTACACCAGTTTGATTGAAAAATTATCCCATCGGCGAATAAATTGCAAAAGTTTTTAATAATTTTATCTACCTCTTTATCCCTTCCTCTTACTAAAGAAACCGGACCGTCCAACCGAAAAGTGACTATTTTATCAGGATATTGTTGTTTGAAGTTTAAAACTTGATTAAAAAGATGTTCTGCTCCAAAGGGAAAGCTATTAAATAAAATCACATCTGCTTCTTCTGGGGTTTCTTCGTAAATATTCTGATTCTCAAATTCTCTTTTTAACGCTTTCAGAAATTGATTTCCTCCACCCCAGGGTCCTTCCTGGAAATTGTATAAAATATGAATTCTCATAATATCCTTAAATAAATCTCTTGATGGTATCTCTCAGCAATTTTCTCCCAGGAATAAGTTTGGACTGTTTTTAGCCCATTGGCGATTAATTTTTTTCCTAGGTTTTCATCCCCAATAATTTTTTTGGATTTCTCCACCAACCCTTCCAGATCTTCGATTTCTGTTAATAAAACCTCTCTGCCATCTTCAACAATATCTGGGACCATTCCTACTCTAGTGCTTATTACTGGTATGCCGCTCGCCATTGCTTCTAAAATTTGTTTTGGTCCTCCTTCTATTCGGGAAGTAATAAGATAGAAGTCTAAAACTTGATAATATTTTGCTATTTCTTTAAAGTCATTAAGATAACCAATATCTTTATAAGTAATATTTCTTTTTTGAAGTTCGTTTTTAATGTATCCCCGCGCCGGACCTGCTAATAGAACAAAAATGGGATAATTTTTTGTTAATTTTGCTGCTACTTCAACAAAAATATCGGGACCTTTTATTAATTTCGGCTCCAAACCCTCTCCCCAGCCGACCCCGTCTTTTTGAAAAGAACCAATCACTATTTTGTCTTTCGGGATATCAAGCTCTTCTCTTAATTTTTGTTTTTCATCTTCTGGGGCTGGCTTGAATAAAGACGGGTCAACTCCCAGAGGAATGACAACTATCTTTTCGGGATTTACTCCCAAATCAATCAAATTATTTTTAGTAATATTGGCCGCTGTATGAATAACCTCTAAGTATTTTTGGGCCTCTATAATGTTCTTATTTCTTCTATTATTTGGAACAACATGAAACCAGGTTAAAACTGATTTGTTAGATTTGTGGGTCCTGGTAAAACCATTTCTTCTTAAAAAAATATTTACTGAACCGAAATGAATAATTTGATCTTGGAGTCCAAAGCAATTTGTGGTGATACGTGCTTTTAATAAATCTAATTTATTGAGATTTTGGGTAATATAAGTTCCATCCTGTTTTATTGACCAATCTGCAGATTCAACTATATAAGAAAGGTTGTAAATATTATTTGATAAAAAATTTGATATTATATCTCTTACGATTTTTATCTTACTACTGCCCATATTTCGCCGAATTGAATTGAGTAATTTTCTAAATTTAAGTTGACTTTTTCTAATTCTTCTTTAAAACCTTCTAAGGTGTATTCTGTAAAATGAGTTGGGTCTGAACGCCACTCTACTCCTAATTCTTTTTTATATAAAGTTATCCAATCCCGGTTTATCATTGGTACTCTTATTAAAAACTTCTGGGCTTTGTTTTTTAGATTCTCTAAAAATTCTATTCTGTTTGGAATATGCTCCAATATGTTTGACAATATAATGACATCAAATTTTTCGTCTGGCAAACTTTTTAAGATATCCCCCTGAATATATTCGATATTTTCTCTTGAGAATTTTTCTTTGGCAATTTTAATATTTTTTTTACTTAAATCAATCCCAATAATTCTTTTAGCTTTTTTGGCTACATCAAAAGTTAAAGCGCCGTTGCCACAACCTATGTCTAATACTGTATCTTCTGGACTTACATTGTCCACAAAAAACTTGTGATAATTCATTAATCTGTGTTTTGGATGCAAACCATCTTCTGCTCTAATTGCCAATCTCGTTGCTAATTTATAAGAAAAATTATGTAACCTTAAAGCAAGTTTAGCTAAATTTCTATAAAACTTTTTCATTTTTAAAAATTAACAAAATAGTGTGTCCAGCAATTTTAGAAAATAAAATTGAAATTAAAAATCTTATTCCTTTTATAATAATATTTTGGCTGTCATAAATTTTTTGTAGAAATGGTTTTAAAAGAGAAATCTCATCTTTTATACCTTTGGTGGCGTCAAGGGGATATTCCTGAATCAACTCAAATCCATTTTCTCTTAAATCTTTAATTACTCTCTTTTTATCTAAAATAAATTGATAAAAATCATTTTCACCCATTTTTTCTTTGCCCAAAGTTTTATAAAGTCCTCTGCTTGCCTTAAGCTTTCTTAATGGAGACATCCAGGGAAAATTAAGAAACAAATAGCCTTTCGGCTTTATGATTCTTTTCATCTCTTTTAAAATTTCATCGTATCCTGACCAAAAATGTTCAATTACTCCCAGCGACCAGTAGCCATCAAAAAAGTTATCTGGGAAATCTAATTTTCTTACATCCTGAACAAAAACTTTCAACTCCGGGAAATTATCTTTTATCTTCTTAATTGTCTCTTTTGCAAAATCTACTCCGTAAACATTATAGCCCCAGCTTTTTAAACCATAAACATTTTGACCTATTCCACATCCTCCTTCTAAAATTTTTGCTCCTGGCTTTAAAAATTTAGTTGTGAATTTTTTAAATTTATTGTCTTTACCAGCCTTAACTTTCTCAATAAAATTATCCGTTTGCCAATGTTTATCCCAAAATTCAGAAGTAGCTTTTTCCTCAAAAACTATTATTCTTTTATTTTCTTTATCATAAATTTTCATAAATATTCTTTTCTTTTTCCAAAATTTTCTCATAGCTGAAATTTTCTAAAATTGTTTTTCTAGCATTTTGGCCAAGTTTTTCTTGCAAACTTTCATTATTTAAAACTTCTAAAATTGCTTTTCTTATTGAATTAGCATCTGTCTCGCATAAAAATCCATTCTTTTTATGTTGAATTATCTCCTTTATTCCCTCAACATTTGTTCCAATACAAGGTAAACCACAGCCCATTGCTTCAAGTAATGTTTTTGGACATCCTTCATAAAAAGAAGGTAAGATAAAAACTTCTGATTTATTTAATTCTTCGGGTAATTTTTGGTTAGGAATATTTCCTTTAAATTCTATATTTGCTTTTTTCTTCAGGACGAAACCTTCTAATTTTTCTTTTAAAGAACCACTGCCAATTAAAATAAGTTTTGCTGGAAGATTAGCTATTGCCTCAATTAAATCGAATAAATTCTTTTCCTCTTCTAATCTTCCAATAAATATAATCCTGTTTTTTTCTTTTGGAATATTTAAGGGTTTAAATAGATCGACATCAATGTAATTTGGAGTAACTTCAATTTTTGAAGAGGGAGTTTTAAAATTATCTTCTATAAATTTTTTATCTTGATTTGAGGTCAAAATAATCTTATCGGCCGCTTTATAAGCAATTTTCTCTACAAGCTCTATAAGTTTTACTTTCCATAAAGGTTTATTTTGCCTTTCTGAAAGTTTCAACCATTCATAACCACATCTAACTACCAATTTCTTTTTGTAAAGCCATTTTGAAAAAAGAGCGGGAACAATAGAGGCCATTTGGTTTGTTTTATAGATATCTGCTTCTCTTAATTCTTTCCTGTAAACCAGGAGGATTAAAAACTGATAAATTTTTGACGGAAGAAAACTTTTTTTATATAAAATTTCAATATTACCTGCCAGATTTTTCTTAAATTCTAAATCTTCTTTTCTTCCATAAATAATAAAATATATTTTTTTGAAGTAATTTGCTAATTCATTATATGGTTTGATTTCTCTTTCTAAATTCCCAACCCTCTCCCAAGTTTTTAAAGAAACGCCGATGGTAAAAAATAGGGCTAGAGTTTTATTTTTTAAATCTTCCATTTTATTCTCTTTTTGAGAATTTTTCTGAATCTTCAATTCCCTGGTCTCTCATTAGTTGATTATTAATTTCTTCAACAATTTTGTGAAGTTTTAAATCAACTCCCTGCCCATCAGCGAAGTGAATTAGTGCCTTAATGTCCTTTGGAAGACACTTTCCCCCATACCCCCGATAGCCTTTATGCCAAACCTTCAAATGGGTTCGACCAATTCTTTTATCAGCAGCAGCTGCATCCATTACTCTCTCGTAATCGATTCCTAATTTTTCACAAAGAGCATACATTTGATTAGCAAAAATCACCTTAGTTGAAAACCAAGTATTGCCAAAGTATTTAACCATTTCTGCTTCTTTAGCTAGTAAAATTCTCTCAAAAGGAGCAAGGGGCAACTGCTGCAGAATATCTTTAGCTATGGTGTAGCTTTTTTCGGTGTATCCAACTATCTGCCTGTCCGGATAATTCATATCCTGGTCAGCAGTTACTTCTGTTAGAAACTCAGGATTGCAAAGAAACTTGTGTTGAGGATACTTTTTTTGAAGCGCGTCAGTGATTCCTGGAATTACAGTTGATTTAATAATAATTACTTTTTCGCCCTCAATTTGTCTTATTACTTCCTCAATAATACTGGTGTCACAACCGACGCCATCTTTATAAGGAGTTGGAAGACAAATATAAATAAAATCTGCTTTATTTAGTTCATTAAGAGAGCCAACTCCTTTATTATCATAAAGAAATAGTTGATAGTTTTCTTTCTTTTCAAAGTAACGCTTTAGGGCTCCCCCCACCATTCCTATGCCACAAATGCCAATTTTATATTTTTTTTCTGCCATATTTGTTTAAATTATTAAACCACTCTTGAGTTTTTTTAAGTCCTTGTTCTAAATCGACCTTTGGCTGCCAATTGAGAAGTTCTTTGGCTAAACTGATATCAGCTTGAGTGTGGCGGACATCGCCAGGTCTTGGTGATAAATAAACGACCTTTTTGCTAATTAATTTAGCTAAATAATTTACTGAATAAGATTTTCCACTACTGATATTAATTACCTCTCCTCCTTTTAATTTTTTGGTTTTAGCAGCTTTGAGTGTAGCTTCAACTACATCATCAACATAGCAAAAACCCCGCGTTTGTTCTCCGTCATCAAAAATAGTTAAAGGTTTTTCTTCTTTTTTTAGTCTCAAAAATTTACCTATTACTAAACTGTAGTCTGAATCAAAGTCAATGCGAGGCCCGAAAACATTGAAATAACGCAGAGAAACAATCGGAATTTTATAAAGTTTGGTAAATTGTTTAGCAAAATTTTCTGCAGTTAATTTTTGAAGAGCATAGGGGCTGATTGGACGAGGTATCATATTTTCTTTAAGGGGCAATTTTTCTTGATCGCCATAGACTGAGGAGGAGGAAGCAAAAATAACTCGTTTTACCCCGGCATCGATGGCTGCCTTAAAAACATTAATCGTGCCTAAAATATTAACCTTCGCAGTGGCGACCGGATCTTTAATAGAAAGAGGCACCCTCGGCAAAGCCGCCAAATGAAAAACAAAATCTATTCTCTTAAAAAACGGTTTAATTTTATTGAAATTACAAATATCGAGATTATAAAAATCAGCTTTTGGATTTAGATTTTCTCTTTTTCCAGTAGATAAATTATCAATGACTACTACTTTCTGGCCTTCTTTTATTAATCTATCTGCTAAGTGACTGCCAATGAAGCCGGCGCCACCTGTAACCAATGTCCTCATAATGTTAGATTAAAAAATTACTACTTTTTGATGGTTTTTTTGGTTTTTTGTTTTGTATCTTTAACTATCCTAAAAAATTTGGCGAGATGTGGCTTTAGATTAACGATTTTAATTCTTT
>Ga0210017_1002584_pt1 | contig 15416 bp, 17 predicted proteins | sample CryGeyCG2014_020_FD_183966 | JGI IMG/M metagenome (GOLD analysis project Ga0210017, IMG submission 183966) | Groundwater microbial communities from aquifer - Crystal Geyser CG08_land_8/20/14_0.20 (SPAdes) (version 2) | ecosystem: Environmental > Aquatic > Deep subsurface > Groundwater | place... | reverse complement strand
AATTTTAAAAGTCAAGTTATCAAAAAATCGAGTTTATCTTAAAATCTAATGGCTTAACTTTCAAAAAAAACTTTAAATTCAAGGGTAAAGGATAATGCAGAAAGTCATATTAATAAAATTAATTTTATTTTCGTGCCCGAATTATTTTAAAGAACCCTAATTTAGGTGGTATAAACAATCGAAATATCTTAGGCAAAAAAATATTTTTGGCAATACGAACATCGTAAGGAGTTACTATATTATTCATTTTCAATTCTTTAAATTGGCAGAATAACTTCTCTGCCTCTTTATCAGTAAAAGCTTTAGTACCAAAACTTTCGTGATGAAAAGCATACAAATCAGTTAGATTCACTCGTATTTTTCCTTTTAGGATACCATATCTAATATACAACTGGAATCCTACTAAAGAATATCTGTTGTATAACATAATTATTATATTACCATCCGGTTTTAATAGTCTATATATTTCTTTAATGGCTTTTAATATATCAGGAGTATGGTGCAAAACTCCCCATGAATACACTAAATCAAAAGTATTATCTTGAAAAGGCAAATTCTCGGCATCTGCCAATAACAAGTTGGTTTTTTGGTTATTCAAAGAAAAATATTCTTTTACTAATTCTATTGATTTTTCGGACACATCAATCCCCGTATAATCAGTTCCATTTTTAACAAACTCCATTCTATCTATACCAATACCGCAACCAATTTCCAAAACTTTTTTATCTTGCCATTTCTCAAATTGAGCTATTTGTTTAATAAATGGTTCTAATTTATAACGCCGCTCTCTAATTTTATTAAAATAATCTAAATCAATATTTTGAGGAATATTACCAAAAGTCCCGCAAGGTTTATTATTCCAAAATTGTTTTATTTTATCTTTCAATAATGTTTTGTCCATTAAAGCAAATACACAAAATTTGTAAACTTTATAATATTAGAAAATAGTGCATTTGTTCTTTTATATCTTAAAAAGCTTTGCTTTAATGCGCAAATAATCATAAAATACTTTTTTTATAGTATATCTCAATCTTCTTTGAACAGTCATTGGCATAAATCCATAATTAAAATCAGGCTTTAAATGGCGTATCTCTTTAATTATTGATTTTATTTCTTCAATATAAGGATGATATATCAATTTTAATGCTGATTCATTTATTCTATAAGCTCCATCCGTTAAAGTAAATGAAGTCTCATTATGAATACTAAAACTATGATAGTGATAAAATACTAGCCTTGTATCTTTCATATAAATCACATCATCTTTCAAGGAAATATAATATTTATTAGCATTCCAGGGGCCTAAACATAATTTATTATTTTGTAAAACATGAATCCCCTTAAATCTGGTCAGCCAATCTTTTAAATATATTTGATCTGCCCCCTGCATATTTTGATTTTTATAATTCCTCCAAAATAACAAACTGCTAGGCCTTCCGTAACAGCGCTCAATAAGCTTTTTACGCCACCATTCTAAAACTTTAATACTTTCCGGGTGATTTTTAAAAATAATAAATTGTGTATTATAAGGTGCTTGCGATAATAATCTTTTATATTCAGGAGAAAGATCGCTTTTTGTTATTAATATAGAATCATCATTTAATTCATCAAAAAGAGGTTGAGGATTGCTAAAAAAATACAGATCAGCATCCAAATATGATACTGATTCCAATTGAGGATATTTTTTAAATAGAAATAATGCTAGAGAGGCTTTAGTTGTCCATAAATATTCTGCATGAGTACGAGTATTTTTAATTGATAACAAATCAGTATCTTCTCTTTCAAGCTCTTGTAAACTAATTAATTTAACATTACTCAAATTCATTTTAGATAAAAGATTATAGGTAATTTCATCGCCGCATAAAACAAATAAAACAAAATCGCTACAAGTTTTTTGTAAAGAACAATATAAAGCTATTCCTTTATACAAATAATTTTTATCAAAAAAAGTATAAAAATTGTATATCATGTTAATATTTATAGGTATAGGGACCAAGACGACCAATAAGACCGTGATATAATCCTTTTACACTATAAATAAAATATTGATAGTGAGGACTCCCAAAAATAGTAAAGGCAATGCTATATTTTACAGCTTTTATACATAAATTTAATCTTCTCCCAAAATTTATGTGTTCGCTTCTCAAAGCTAAAAACACCATATTACGAATTATATAATACTGTCTCACTGAGGGTCTTAATACAAAGGTATGCGAACCAATACTCACTGCTTTATCACCAGAATGATGATTAATAACAATATCATTACATCCAATTAATTTATATCCTTTTGCTCTTGCTCGCCACCCCCATTCCAAATCTACCCAATCAATAAATAATTCTTCGTTCATAAAACCAATATCATCGATTACTTTCGAAGGAATAATCATTCCTGAAGCCATTACTTCAGTAATTTCATGACACCCCTCTTTAAAGTTTAGAGGTTTATTAAAAATACCATTAAACCAAATAAATTTCATTTTCTTTCCTCCCATATTTATAACAGAAACAGCAGGGGTAATGGCAGCTACTTTTTCTCTATTAGGAAGCTTATAATATGCTTCAAGCATTTCATCTATATAATTATTGGGATAAAAAGTATCTTGATCGCTTAGCATAACAAAATCAACTTTATTCTCTAACGCTTTTTTTATACCAACATTTTGAGCGTGAGATATACCGGTATTTTCGCCAAGGGTAACAAGTTGAATATTATTTTCTTTTAATAATTTAAAATTTTGAAGTACCTCACTTTCTTTAGGAGTATTATCAATAATTAAAACTTGCTCTACTTGTTTATAAATACTTCGTAGAGTCTCGGTAATAATTTGGCTATCCGGAAAGTAAGCCACTACGATTGCTATAACCTTAACTTGATTCATATTTAATATATTTTTTAAATACTTCCTCCAATTGCTCTGTGGCTTTTTCCCAAGTGAATTGTTTAATGTAATCACAACCATTTTGAGCAATTTCTTCTCTTAGATCTTTATTTTCTATCAATTTTATTACATTTTGAGCCATTTTCTTAATATCTTGAGGAGGTGAAACCAAAGCAGTCTTGCCCGGGATTGTATAATCTGGCACAGCTCCAACGTTGGTTGTAGCAACCGCTAATCTACAAGCCATCGCCTCCATTGGCGGCATCCCAAATCCCTCAAATCGACTCGGAAAAAGAAATATGTCACAAGAATTATAAATCTTCCTTAACTCAGTATTAGATGGTTTTAGATAATACTTAGCATAAACAGGTATATTTTCCCCTTGTTGCGGACCAAATAGAATAAGTTGGATATTAGAAATTTTTCCCTTTACAATTTTAAAAGCCTTAATTCCGTCTTCAGTACCTTTCCACTTTTCTCTTCGATAAGGTATTAAAATTTTTATTCTATCATTTGTTCTTTTATTATTTTCGGGGTAAAATTGTTCTCGATCCGGAGAATGAAATATCAAAGATTCAACTTTTACACCCACCTCATCTTCAAGTATGTTCTTCAGCCAAGTTGAATTTACAATGATTCGTAAACCAAGTTTATAGCTATTATCAACTTTTTTCTTTGGCCCTCCCCAAGTTTCATAATGCTGAACTAGATAAAACTTTTCTCCTTTGTCTCTACTATATTTACTTACGTAGTAGGCGGTTTCCCACCAAGTAGCCACTACAATATCGGCATCAGGAATATACCTCTCTGTTAAAATGGGGACTCTAATTAAACTCACTTTTAAATCGAACCAATCAACATAATCTCTCTTTTTAAAATTTATAAAACTATATTTTGCCTGAATAGCTAATTTCCTTAAATTATACCATCTCGCTCCTTCCCTCATCGGAATCAATGGATAAATTATAGAAACATCATGTCCTCTGGCATATAAGTGATTAGCAAATTCAAATACTGCTTTTACACCGCCTGATAATCCAATCCCTGGTAATACAAATGTTATTTTCATAAGTTAATTTTTATCTTCAAGGTCTTTAATACAGAAAAGTCGAAAAGCTAATGAAGGATAATAATAAACAAATGGATTAAGGATGCCGGCAAACAAAATAAATAACTTCTGTGGTCTAAATTTCATTATAATTTTTCCTGGAGCAGCTTGCCAAAAAATTTTTAAACTCCCAGATCCGTAGATCCTGAATCCTAAATTTTTAAAATCCTTCACTGTCCAACCAGAAATATGTTTTTCTTGAGGATTTAGGGCGTCTGGTCCAGAAAGCGCATTAAAGAAACCATTCGGCGTTGTCAAAATAATCTTTTTTTTCGCCACTCTCTCCATTTCTTTAATCATTTTTAACCCATCAGATTTGTTTAAATGCTCTATAACTTCAATGGCTATTGCACAATCGAAAGAATTATCTTCAAAGGGAAGGAATCTAGCGTCAGATAAAATATAATCATCATGTATTTTCTTTTTTCGACTTTCTATGATATATGGCTCAAAATAATCTAAACCAACCCACCAAGAATTTTCCCCTTTAGGAATAAATTGGAGAAGCGAAGATTGACCGCAACCTACATCAAGTATTGTCCAGTCATCTTTAATTTCTCTGGAAAGCAATGATAATAGCTGATACCTTCCAAATATTTTAAGATATATATTTTTAAGAAAATTTTTAAACATTACATGTTTGATTCTATTTCTTAGTCAGTTTCTGTATCAAGATTCTAGGATGTTTTAAATAATGCAGCAAAAACGGGTAATAACTAGAATCAAAACTCCAACCGGCTCCCCAAGAATTCAAACATCCTTGGCAATTTTTAACAAGGCTTCTGATTTTTTTAGCTTCATCGCTATTCCAAATTTCGGTTGGTGAATTTTCTCTTATATTCCCAGCTTTGGCATCCCATAAATTAAGACAAGGAACCATATCACCATTAGTTTTAATTACGCAAAAAGCATTCAAAGCAAAACAAGAAAACTTAATATTTTCACCTTTCAGCCATTCAAGCCATTTTTCTCTAATTAAAGAGGGGGGTTGGGATTTTACAATTTCATTAATTTTCTCTTTCATCTTTACTTTATCTTTTTCATTATAATTCCCATAAAATGAAGAAGTATTATACCAAGCTTCTACTAATCCTATACCTAATTTTTTAGTATAGCTCCTAACATCATAGATTGAATTTACGGTAAGGTCAGAAACTACTATCCCAGCAATTACGCCTAATCTATCTTTATATTTTTTTCTTATCTCAACTAATTTATGCAATAGCCAATCCGCTTTCTCAAAATTTCCTTTTACACCTCTAATTCTATCGTGAGTTTCTCCTATGCCATCAAGGGAAACTCCTACATCAAGATTGATATTATTCTGCATCGCTGTATTAACAAGCTTAATTACCCTTTCCGGCAATAAAGCGTTGGTGCTTAATTGCAATCTTGCCTTAGGTAAAGCTCTATGTAATCCTAAATAAATTCCCTCCAGATCGTCTCTAACTGTAGCTTCACCACCTGTGCCTAAAATATATTCTACGTTTTTAAAAAGTTTGTCTTTGAAAACATTTTCTATTTCTTTTGGTGTCAAAGGGTTTTGAGTTGGTTTTGTACGCCAAATATTACAATGACTACAACGAGAATTGCATCTATCAGTGATCATTAAAACCACCCATTTAGGTTTAAGGGGTATATTTAAACTTCTAAAAATTAAATTCTTAACTCCAGATATCGAATTTTTTATACTCCTAACAATTTTTTTAGCTATTTCAAATATTTGACATTCCATTTTAGCTGCTTTTAACTTTATTTTTTCTAATTTTAATATAAAGAGGTAAAAACGATAAAATACAAGATTCAAAACTCCATCCCACACCACATGCATTTAGACACCCTGAGCAACCTTTAACAAATCTTCTCGCCTTTTTAGACTCAAGACTATGCCAAATCTCTGTAGGAGTATTTTTTCTAACATTTCCTACCTTAAAATCCCAAAAATTAAAACAAGGGACTATATCGCCATTGCATTTTAAAAGACAGAATGTATACATGGCAAAGCAAGGAAATTTAATAGATTTACCATTTAGCGAGTTAAGCCCCATCTCGTTAATAATTGAGGGCTTTTGAGAATGTATAATTCTGGCTAGAGATTTGTTATTATGAAGCAATTTTCTCCCAATATTATTGTAATATGAAGATTCGTTGTACCACTGTATATTAAACATGCCAAGTGGTATATTTAATTCTTGAATATATAATTTAACCTTATTTAACGAAGGAAACGTAAAATCAGTAAGAACAAAACCAACCGCTATGTTTAACTTATTACCATACTTAGCTTTTAATAACGTTAAGTTATGCAATAAATAATCAACTTTATCAAAAAGACCCTCAACCCCCCTCACCTTATCATGATCTTTTTGAAAACCATCAAGAGAAACTCCTACCGTGAAGTCAATATTACATTGTTCTATTGCGAATTTAACTACATCTAAGACTCTCTCCGCTAATAAACCATTTGTACCCAAAACAATTTTCGCTTTAGGTAATGCTCGGTGAATTGCTAATATAACTTCTTTTATGTCCGTCCTAATCACAGGCTCCCCCCCCGACAGTAAAATATGTTTCACGCCTCTAAAGAGTTCATCACTAAATATTCTTTCTATTTCATCGGGGGTCAATATATTCTCTGTAGGCTTTTTTTGCCAGATGTTACAGAATTTACAGCGACAATTGCATTTATCGGTAACTTCGAACCATAGCCATTTTGGTTTAAGCAATTCACTTGTATTTCTCAAAACCAAGTTTTTAACACTAGATATAAATTTCATCCCTCTCTTAATATTCTTTTTTATCGGATGTTTTATCATTTTAGTTTATTTCTATTTTTGAATTAATAAATTGAATCCGTCTTTAAGGTCATTCATAAAATTTTCTCCTTTGCAAATTTTAATAATTCTTGTTATCGGTTCTAATTCTTGCTTTCTTTCATTTATGAACTCTATTTTCTTAAATCCGTATTTATAAAATTTCTCTATTAACTCCATTGGATCAGTTCCTAGATTTCTAAGAGTTCTTGGACGGAATTCCATAATAATTTTTAGATCATTATCTCTCAATATATTTTTTGCTCCTTCTATTACACGACCCTCTGCTCCTTCGACATCTATTTTCATAAAATCTATTTTCTTGCTCCTTGTATTTTGTTCAAAAAATCCATCTAATGTAACCGTTTCTACTTCTAATGAAAAAATATTCCCCTCCACTACACTATTATTTTCCAAAAAAAGTAAGGGGTTCTCTCTCGAAAAAGAAGAGGCTAACGAATCAATTTTATTAATCCATAATCTATTTTCCCCACATCTGTTAGAAACTGCTTTTTGAATGGGAATTATATTAGCGTAACCATTTATTTTAATATTTTTACAAAGAAATCTATAAGTACTTGGCTCAGGCTCAAATGCATACACAGTACCATTTGTACCCACTAATTTAGCTAAAAGTAAAGTAAAATATCCAATATGAGCACCGATATCTATTACAGTCATATTTTTTTTTATCATTTTCTCAAACAACTTAGTGGTATATATTTCCATCACACGATCTATTAACAATATACGACCTATTGTGTCCTCTGTATTGACATACATTTTATTTCCTTGAACATTAATCAATGTAACTCCTTTAGGTTTAAGTTTATAATACAGCCAATTACTAAAATTATGTTCCGCTCTATAAAAATTTTTAAGCCCAGGAATTTTTTTGAGAATTTTTCCAAAACGAGTTTTAAGCAAGTAATCTTTAGGTTCTTCAAAAAATAAATTCTCAAGTTTTTTAAATATTTTAAAAAGAAAAAACATTATATTGTTTAACTAATTTTAATTATCTTCGTCGCTTCTAAAAGGTTAGAAACGATGTAGTCAGGGCGTGATTTCTTTGCTCTTATTTTCTGAGAAAAAGTATTTTTGGAGTTACTTACAAGAATTGTCTCACAACCTGCTCTTTTTCCTGCTTCCACATCAGCGAAATCATCCCCTATTATATAAGATTTTTTTAAATCTATCTTAAAATCTTGGGCTGCTTTTAGAAGCATACCTGGCTTTGGCTTCCGGCAATTACAATTATCTTTGTCATCGTGGGGACAAAAATAAATACCATCTATACGAGCATTCCTTTTCTCAAGTTCTTTCTTCATCCTCATATTAATAACTTCTACATCTTCTTTACTCATTATTCCTCTCGCTATCCCTCTTTGATTAGAAACGATAATTACTAAAAAATTCTTATTTAATTTTTTAATCGCCTCAGCTACATTAGGTAAAAATATAAACTCTGACCATTTCTTAACATAATCATGTTCTGATAGTTTTCTATTAATAACCCCGTCTCTATCTAAAAAAACAGCTTTCTTTTTGCTAATCTTCATTTTTAATGGATTCCTCAAAATAAGTAGTAATTAAATGACATACAGCACTACTAGCACTCTCAGTAATAGTATATTTAAAAGAAGGTATATAAATTTTAGCATCAGATAAGGATAAAAGTTTCCCCCCATCAAACCCGACTAAACCAATTATGGATAAATGGAGACGTTTAGCTAATCTTGCTGCTTGAATTATATTTGCGGAATTGCCACTAGAACTTATAGCTATAAGAACATCTTTCTCTTGAGCAAAATTTTTTAATTGTTCTGAAAAAACATTTTCAAAACCAACATCATTTGCCCAGGCACTCAAAACCGGAACATTATCACATAAGGAAATAGCTTGAAATCTCTTAGCTTTCTTGTCTCCCTTACGGCCAAGAACTGTTTTGTTCAAGTCATTAGCAAAATGGGAAGCAATAGCTGCTGAACCTCCGTTACCGATTAAATAAACCTTACCTCCATGCTCATAAACAGACTGGAGTATTTTAATAGCCTTGGCGATTTCTTTCCAAGAAATTTTATTTATTTTAGAATTCAACTCTTGAAAAAATTTTAAAATATAGTCCTGCATAATTAACTTTTGAAAACAATTTTACTACCAGCTTCAGAAAAGCGAAAGGAAATCAATTGATATTTATTCAGAGCTTTCTTAATTTTTATTTGCTTATTTAGGGGTGCCATTATTAAAAGAAAACCCCCACCTCCTGCGCCTAGAATCTTTCCACCCCAAGCCCCAGCATCTAAAGCAAGTTTATATATTTCATTGATTTTAGAATTAGATACACCGGGAGCTAATTCCCTTTTTATAGACCAATCCTGATTTAATAATTCCCCCATTCTATAAAAGTTTCCTCTTTCTAAAGCCGTTTTAAAAACAGGAACTATATCTGACATCTTTTTTAAAGATTCAAATTTCCCCCTGATATTTCGTTTTTGTTTAGACAAAATAAGATTAGCTGATCTTTCTTTGCCTGTGAAAAATAAAAGTAAGTGCTTTTGGAAATTTTCTCTCATCTCAGGCGCCAAGTAAATAGGCTCTACCTCGATTTTCCCATCACAATTAAAAGTAATCATATTAAGACCTCCGAAAGCTACGGCATATTGATCTTGCTTACCAATTGGAGAATTGGCTTTATTGATTTCTATCTGGCAAGCTTGTTCCGCTAAAACTGCAGGAGAAACATGTTTTCCTATAAAAGCATAAAGCCCATTTAATAAACCAACAGTAAAACTACTTGAAGAGCCCAATCCTAATCCTGTTTTATAAGCTGGAATATCACAAAGCGAAACAATATCGATTCCCTTAACTATACCAACTTCTTCTAAAGCTCCTTTAATTAAAGGATGCTGTATTTGCCCTCGATTATCAACAGTTTCGACTTTTGAATAACTCACCTTAATCCTTCCATCAAATCTTGAATTTAAGCCGACATAAAAATATTTATTGATAGTAGTACTTAAAACTCGGCCTGGATAACGACGATAAAAATCTTCAAAATCAGTTCCTCCACCAACAAAACTCATTCTTAATGGTGTCTGGGAAACAATCATAATATTTGATTAATCTTCTTTAATTGCTCAAAAGTCCCAATATCATAGAACCTATGGTTAGTTAGATAAGCTATTAATTCTCTTTTTTCTATTAAAATAGGATATATGTCTTTTTCTAAAGAAACTACTTTATTGGAAGGAATTAATTTGAGAATATTCTTTTTAAATATCTCTACTCCGGCGTCAACACAATTTGCCTTATCTTCTTCTGTTTTATTATAAGCTATAACCTCTTTTTTATCATTAATCTCTATATTGTTTTTAAAAATCTTTGGTTTGTTTTTAAAAACTACAATTGTTCCTAATTTTGCCTTTTTCCGAGAATAACTAATTAAATCTTTATAATTTATATCTAAAAAAGTATCACCGTATAGTGCCAAAAATTCATTTTCTAAACGATCTTCAGCGTTTTTAATTGCCCCCCCTGTGTCCAAAGGTTCTCTTTCAAAAGAATACTCAATATTCAATCCCCATTTCTCTCCATTGCCAAAATATTTCTTGACCTCTTCTCCTAAATAACCAATGCATATAAGAATATCATTTAAACCATTATTTTTCAATATCTTTAATTGATGCTCAAGGAATGGTTTCCCCTTAATTGGAACCATAGCTTTTGGAATTTTATAAGTTAATGGTCTTAATCTAGTTCCTAATCCTCCTGCTAAAATAACTACTTGCATAATATTTTATATCTTTTCACTATTTATTTCTTAATTTATTCCACTAATTTTTATTGCCAATATACCAATTTATTGTTTCTTTTATACCTTCCTCAAAGTTCATTTTTGGGTACCAATTCAATTCTTTTTCTATTTTTGCATTATCCAGAGAGTATCTCCTATCATGTCCTGGTCTATCTTTTACAAACGTAATCAAGTTCTTGTACTTTTTAATAGGCTGTTTGGTAATTTTGGCAAGCACTTCACAAATCAAATTTACCAAATCAATGTTGCGCCACTCATTACCGCCACCAATATTGTAAACTTCCCCTATTACACCTTTATATAATACTAAATCAATACCTCGACAATTATCTTCAACATAAATCCAATCTCTTACATTAAAGCCATCTCCATAAACTGGCAAAGGTTTGCTCTGCAAAGCATTAATAATTGTTAAAGGAATTAATTTTTCAGGATATTGCCTCGGACCAAAATTATTTGAAGAACGAGTAATTAATACAGGCATATTATAGGTTATATAGTATGCTCGTGCTAATAAATCAGCCGCAGCTTTAGAAGCAGAATAAGGGCTATTAGGTTTAAAGAGCGAATCTTCAGTAAATTTCTCGGAACTTTCTAAAGGTAATGAGCCATACACTTCGTCAGTGCTTATTTGTAAAAATCTTGCGGAATCAAACATATTGTTTTTTAGCCAAAACTCTTTTGCCACATCAAGAAGTATTTGAGCACCATATACATTAGATTTTATAAATACTTCTGGCCCTTCAATACTTCTATCAACATGAGATTCCGCAGCGAAATTTACCACATATACAGGTTCGAATGTTTGAAAAAGATATTCAACAAGCTCCTTATTAGCAATATCTCCTTTTACAAAATGATAATTAGGATTATCGTCAACTCCTTTTAGATTTTCAAGATTTCCTGCATAAGTTAATTTATCAAGATTTATAATTTCATAATCAGGATGTTCTTTTATAAAATAATGAATGAAGTTTGAACCAATAAAACCTGCTCCTCCAGTTATTAAAATTGTTTTATTCATATATTTAAAAGTTCTTTTTTATATTTATTTACAAAATCGTCAAATGCTTCTTCCCAATTGCGCATTATGTTTTTATTTTCGATTTGAAGTAAATAGTTCTCCAGCGCAGAAAAGCTCGGTCTTTTTGCTAATGTTGGAAACTCACTAGTCTTTATTGGTAGAACTTTTGCATTCAAATTAAGCTGCTCAACAATCTCTTTTGCAAAATCAAACCAGGTTGTTTGCCCAGTATTTGAAGAATGATAAAGGCCAACACTATCTTCTTGAATAAGTTTCCAGGTTTGCTTCACTACATCAAAAGTATAAGTAGGTGTCCCGAATTGATCATCCACAACTTTTAATTCACCTTTTTCTTTGGCAAGTTTTACAATAGTTTTTACAAAATTTGAGCCATTTATTCCATAAAGCCAAGAAATTCTTAAAATCAAGTGGTTTGGATTAAACTGTTTTGTAAACTCTTCTCCAAAAAGTTTGGATTTGCCATAAATAGACAATGGATTAGGCTTATCAAGCTCAGTATAGGGTGAATTTTTAGCCCCATCAAAAACATAATCAGTGCTAAAATATACGACTTTAGCTTTTATTTTCAAAGAAGCAAAGGAAACATTTTTCGCGCCTAGAGCATTAATTTGATAAGCAAGATCTTTTTCTGCTTGATCAACTTTTGTATAAGCAGCGCAGTTTATAACTACTTCAGGAGATAAATCAAAAAATTTATTAATAAGATTGCTTAAATCAAGAATATCTAATTCTTTATGATCAAAAGCAAAAATCTCTACCTTATCTTTTAGAAAAGTCTTAAATTCACTCCCCAGCTGACCATTAGCACCAAGTATTAAAACTTTCATAATTTTCTTCAAGAGTTTTCTTTTTTTAATTTTCTTTTCACTTCATTAAAAGAGGATAACTTTTTATCTTTATCAGAAATAATAATCTCTTCAAGTTGAGAGAGGGGCCATTGAATATTTATATCTTTATCATTCCATATAATTCCCAATTCTTCATCTGGATAGTAAAAGTCTGTACATTTATAAAAGAAAATTGTATTATCTTCGAGGGTAAGAAAACCATGAGCAAATCCCGGGGGTATATAAAATTGACGTCCATTATCATCAGAAAGTTCTAATCCATACCATTTACCAAAAGTTGACGAGTTTAATCTTAAATCCACTGCAACATCAAATACTTTCCCTGAAATTACTCGGACAAGCTTTCCTTGAGGATGCCTAACTTGAAAATGCAAACCTCTGAGAACGCCCTTTTTTGATAATGAATAATTATCTTGAACAAAGTTAGCAGTGATTCCTAATTTAGCAAACTCTCTTGTATTATAATTTTCAACAAAAAAGCCTCTTTCGTCTTGAAACTTTTGTGTCTCTATTACCACAAGATCGTCAAGTGAAGTTTTAATTACTTTAAACTTTTCCATTTTAAAAATTTAAAATTAAATCTTTACAAAATTCATTTGCTCGGAATAAAGATTCAGAAGTCCCTGCATCAGTCCACCATCCTTTTAAAATATCATAAGTTAATGTACCTTGTTGAATATAATTATTGTTTACATCAGTTATTTCTAATTCTCCTCGTGCTGATGGTTTTAAAGTTTTTATAATATCAAACACCGTAGCGTCGTACATATAAATACCAGTAACAGCAAAATTACTTTTAGGTTGTTTAGGTTTTTCTTCAATCGAAATAATCTTACCATCTTTCAGTTCTGCCACGCCAAACCTCTGAGCATCTGAAACTTCTTTTAAAAGTATTTTTGCTCCCTTTTCTTGTTTTGTAAATGACTCAACAAAAGGAGTAATATTGTCCTCAAAAATATTATCTCCAAGAATAACAACACAATGATCCCTATTAACAAAATGTTCTGCTAAACCAAGTGCCTGAGCAATTCCTCCTGCTTGATCCTGGACTTTAAAGGTAAACTCAACACCAAATTCATATCCGCTTCCAAGAAGTTCAATAACATCTCCCATATATTCCCTGCCCGTAACAACGAGTATCTCAGTTATTCCCGCCTGTTTCAATCGATAAATTGAATAAAAAATCATGGGGTACTTCCCAACAGGTAAAAGATGCTTGTTGGTAACATTTGTTAGAGGTTTTAATCTTGAACCTGTGCCACCTGTTAAAATTATTCCTTTCATATTTTTATATTTTACTTTTTATATTTTTCGTATTGCTTTTTTATTCATTAACAAAAATCCTCCAATAATAACTAAATAAACCAATCCCCCTCCCAATACTTTCAAAAAAACATTAAGGTTGTATTTGGCGCCTAAAATCAGAACGAGACTCATCAAAGCGGTGGCTAAAAAAATAACAAAAAGGTATTTTAAAAATGAAGGTTCTATTAAGCGTAAGGGAGTAGTTCTTTTTACTAATGATAGCAAAAAAATTAAAGTTATGAAAGCGGAAATGACAGTGGCCACAGCGGCGCCATAAAAACCATAATGAGGGATAAGAAGGGCATTTAAAGGAACATTGACTAAGGCGCCAACAAAAGAAACCCAGAAAGCTTTTTTTTGTTGATTATAAATAAATAAGGTAGAGCCAAAAGAAGCTGAAAGATAGCTAATGCCAGCCATCAACAGTAAAATTCTTAAAGCTTTAACTGCGGGTAAATAATTAAGGCCGTACAAATGAGAGATTAAACCATTCGACAAGATATAGCCACCAGAAACAATGGGAATAGCTAAAGCTAATAAAGCTAAATTTTGATAATTAAAAATTGTCTGCGCTTTTTGTTTATCAATTGCGCTATGCCGAGAAAAAGTGGGAAAAAAAGAAGTAATGATTAAACCTGTGGGCAAAATGGCTAAAGCAATTATTTTTTGGGCAGCATTATAATAACCAATTTGCTCAAATAATCTCCAAAAACCTAATATTACAGTATCAGTATAGGTATAGATTAAGGCGAAAATACCGGACAAAGCTAAGGGCCAAGATAAACTAAATACTCTCTGCCATTCTTGTTTATCAAAGACAAATTTTAAGATATTGCCGAATTTTCTTCTAAAAATAAAATAAATAACAATAAAACCGCTAAGAGCTGAAATGGCATAAGCAAAAGATAAAGTAGTGGCTTGGGGAAGATGAAATAATAAATAAATTCCTAATCCAGTGGCAATCCCGTTTTCTGTTATTTCAGTAATAGTTTGATATTGCATTTCTTCTCTGCCATAGAAACAACTATAAAGAAAATTGGATAAACTATTAATGGTAACAAAAATTGCCATCAAAATAATGGCTTGTTGTAGTTTGTCGCTTTGAGGGGCAAAAAATGAGGCGATCACTATCAAAACAAAAGTAGCTAAACAAAGAAGAAATTTTAAAGTAAAAATAGCCGGGATTTTAATTTCGGTTTCTTTGTCTTTAGCTAAATCGCGAGAAATAATAGAACTGATGCCTAAATCAGCAAAAACAGCAAACAGAGCGGCAAAAGAGGCGGCAAAATTAAAATAGCCGTATTGGGTAACGCCTAACAGACGAGCGGCATAAATTACAAGAAAATATTTAAATAACTTACTGAATACAGAAGAAGCTGTCAGCCAAAAAGTATTTTTAACAATCGTTTGTTTGGTTGTACGATTTTCCAGAAAAAATGATTTGATTTTTTGAAAAGAGAGCATAAATTTTAAACTATCCACTTATCATACCACAAAGATAAGGTGATTAGATTCCAAAGTTTAAATGAGTTATCGTCTAAAATTCAGAAATCTAACTTTCAAACCAAGGTATTAATTATGCGATTTTAAATATGTTTTAA
>Ga0210017_1002581_pt1 | contig 15420 bp, 14 predicted proteins | sample CryGeyCG2014_020_FD_183966 | JGI IMG/M metagenome (GOLD analysis project Ga0210017, IMG submission 183966) | Groundwater microbial communities from aquifer - Crystal Geyser CG08_land_8/20/14_0.20 (SPAdes) (version 2) | ecosystem: Environmental > Aquatic > Deep subsurface > Groundwater | place... | reverse complement strand
AATATCATTGCTTTTAAAAAAAAAGAAAACGATTTGGAAGTGGCGATGCTGGACCCTGAAGACCTACAGACCATTGAGTTTATTAAAAAGAAAGAGCCGGGTTTGCGAATTTTACCAAGATTAACCGATCCCCAGAGTATTAAAAATGTTTTACAACAATACCGAGAAACTTTAAAAGCAGACTTTGGAGAAATAATTGAAAAAGAAAAAAAACTTTTTAAGCTAAGAAAAGTTGAAGGATTGGAAGGAACAGCCCGGGAAGCGCCGATTATCAAAATTTTAGACATCTTGATAAAACATGCTATTTTGGACAGAGCCTCAGATATTCATATCGAGCCCGGCGAAAAAGAGATTACAGTTCGTTACAGAATTGACGGAATCTTGCGCGAGGCAATGACCTTGCCCAAAAATTTGGCTTCAGGGATTGTAGCCCGGGTAAAAGTTCTCAGCAATTTAAAATTAGATGAACACCGACTTCCTCAAGATGGCCGATTTAAATTTGAAAGAGGTGAAGAAAAATTTGCAATCCGGGTTTCGATTTTACCAACATTTAACGGAGAAAAGATTGCAATGAGACTGCTGTCAGAGTCCGGTCGAGCTTTCACCTTAGAAGAATTAGGCTTAAGGGACGAAAGTTTGGAGAAAGTTCAGCTGAGTCTAAGAAAACCCGGTGGAATGATTTTGGTAGCCGGTCCTACCGGCTGCGGCAAAACTACAACTTTGTATTCAATGCTTGATATTTTGAATACTCCTGAAGTGAATATCTCTACCGTAGAAGATCCAATAGAATATCAAATTCCCAGAGTTAATCAAACTCAGGTTAGGCCCAAAATTGGTCTGACTTTTGCTTCCGGTCTTCGATCTCTGGTTAGACAAGACCCGGATATTATTATGGTCGGGGAAATTAGAGATAATGAAACCGCAGGTCTTTGCATTAATGCCGCCCTAACCGGTCATTTAGTTTTATCTACCATTCATACCATTTCGGCTGCCGGAGCCATTCCCAGATTGATTGATATGGGAGCCGAGCCATTTTTGATTTCCTCTACCCTGAATTTAGTTTTAGCCCAAAGATTAGTAAGAAGACTTTGTTTGGGAAAAGAAAAGTATAGATTAGCTCTAAACTCGATTAAAGAATTAAAAAAATATTGTGATGTTAAACAAATTTTAGATGTTTTGAGAGAGAAAAAGTTAATAAAATTAAATCAAGGATTAGAAGACACTGATTTTTATCGGCCAAAATCTTCAAAGAATTGTCCCGATGGATATAAAGGCCGAATTGGGATTTTCGAAGTTTTAGCGATTACCGAAACCATTAAAGAATTAATAATAAGAAAATCTAGCTCAGATCAAATTCAAGAGCAGGCTCAAAGAGAAGGAATGCAAACTATGATAGAGGATGGGTTTATAAAAGCTGTCCAGGGAATAACCAGCATCGAGGAAGTACTACGCGTCATTATAGAATGACGCAAATTCAAAATGCCAAGTGCCAAGTGCCAAGTGAAAAATTAAAATTTAAAATTTTGGATTTTGAATTGTAATTTGGCATTTTTCACTTCTTGCCCGCCAAAGTTTTCTGAAAGAAAATTTAGGCGGGTGAAAATTTTGCATTTTTATTATGAGGTATTTTTATACTGCCAAATCTTTTAAGGGGAAAAAAATTTCTGGTCAAAAAGAAGCAAAGAGTGAAAAAGAATTAGCTAAAATCCTTCGTCAAGAAGGGTTTATTTTAATTAAGACTGACGTAACGCGACCCAAGCTAACCGGCCGCGTACAGCTGGCGGCTAGCCGTGAATTTGCCCTACCATTTTTAAGCAGGGTATCCTTAAAAGAAAAAATAATCTTTACAAGAAATCTTAAAATTATGATTTCAGCCGGAGTAGGTCTGCCTCAGACCCTGAATACTTTAGCCCGGCAATCTAAAAACAAAAAATTTGAAAAAGTTTTATTAAAAATTCGAGACGATGTTCTTGAAGGAAAAAGCTTCTCTGATGGAATTCGCAAACACCAAAATATTTTTTCCAGCCTCTATTTTTATTTAATTAAGGTTGGAGAAGAATCCGGGACCTTAACAAAATCTTTAGAAAATTTAACATCTCAGATGGAGAAAGATTATGAGTTAAAGTCAAACATTAAGAGTGCTTTAATGTATCCGACGGTAATTATAACGGCAATGATTGGGATTGCGATTCTAATGTTATTGGTGGTAGTTCCTAAATTGGCCGAAACCTTTACTCAAATGGGGATAGAGCTTCCTTTCACCACAAAATTAATAATGGGGACCTCCTTGTTTTTGCAAGATAAGTGGTATCTGGTAATTTTAATCATTTTGATTTTCATTTTTTTAATAAAGATAATGTTTAAAACTAAAAAAGGGAAAAAAGCTGTTGATTACCTTCTTTTGCGGCTTCCCATTTTTTCTTCCTTGATAAAAAACAGCAATTCGGCTTACACAATCAGAACGCTCGCTACTTTAATGGATGCCGGCCTGCCGATTTTGCAGTCACTGAATGTTCTTTCAAGCTCTTTGGGAAATTTTTATTTTAAAAAATCCATAATTGAAGCTGGTCAAAAAGTAAAACAAGGTTTAAATCTTACTCAAAGTTTAGAATCTTTCTCCAACCTTTACAGCCCGATGGTTTTAGAGATGATGAAGGTGGGGGAAGAAACCGGTCAGACCACCAATATTTTAAAGAAAACTGCCGATTTTTTAGAGGAAGAAGTTGCTAAAACTACTCGAAATTTAGCTTCGCTTATTGAACCGATTATCATTCTCCTGGTCGGAGCAGCAGTAGGCTTTTTTGCCGTGTCCATCATTCAGCCTATTTATTCAATGATGGGAGCGATATAATGGAAAATCAAAAATTAAAAAGCAAAAATCAAAAATCAAACCAGGGATTTACTCTGGTTGAGGTTTTAATTACTATTTTTATTTTAGCCGTAGCGGTGGTTGGAGCTTTAGCAATGTTTCCGGTCGGCCTTCAAGTAGAAAAATCGGCAAAAATGACCAATATTGCTTCCCATTTAGCTCAGGCCAAAATGGAAGAAATTGTTTCAAAATCCTATGAGGAAATTTCTCCCGGAGTTAGCATAGAACCCTATGGATTTGACTCCGATTTTCTTTCTTATCAGAGAGAGACAAAAATCGATTACGTTGATCCAAATCAGGATTTAGAATCCAGTACCGATGACCTGGGAATAAAAAAAATAGAGATAACCGTTTCTTGGAAATCCCCTTTTGAAAAAGAAGTTAAAATCTTTACTTTGATTAGTGAAAAGTAAGATTACGATTATGATTAGGAGCCGTCGATGGGGCCCAGCTTCGTAAGAGCCGAGTAATAAATTTATGAATAAAGGGTTTACCCCCCACCACTTTTGCAAAATTATACTTGGCGGCACACTCCTTATGGTCGGGGCTATCCGCCCACTGTGCCGCGAGAGTCAAAATATGTTTTTTTATATTATAAATCCTTTTAGAAAAGAAAGTGGCAAAAGTGGTGGGGGGTTTACCCTAACCGAAACTCTCGTCATTTTAGCCATTTTTGCAATCGTAATAGTTGGAATTTCTTCAACTCTTTTTTTGGCTCAAAAAGGGTTGGCCGAAGGCAGAGATTTGAGGGACATTAATCATGAAGGCAGGAAAATTTTAACAAGGATGTCAAGAGAGATCCGTCAAACCAAGGAAATAGTTACGGAACTTCCCGGGGTTGACAGCGGCAAGGATAATCCTTCCGAAATTGAGTTTGAGGACGGCCACACTCCTTCTCCTTACGAATACCTTGGCTCAGATTTTTACTATATTCGGTATTTAATTTATAGTTCTGACGGCCAATCTCCGTATCAATTGAAGCGTCAATATCGGGTTTATTGCCTTGATGATTGCGAGGTTTGCGAAAAGTATTATTCTTGGACAGAGGAGCAAGTTCATCCCTGCAATTTAGAAGAGAACATAATTGGAAGCCATATAGCTGATTTAGAATTCTGGGGAGCAGGCTTAATTAATGTTAATGTTTCCTTAGAGAAGGGTAATAAAAAATTAAATTTAAAAACCAAGATTTCAGGAAGAGGTCTCTAAATAAGCCTCGACCTCATTACGAGGTCGGACTTCGTAATTATCATTTATTCAGATGAAGTCAAAGCAATCGGGAATTATTTTAATTATCGTTTTTCTGGCTTTAGCAATATTGCTGATTTTGGCAAGTTACTTTTTGTCTTCCACCGTTTTAGAGTCCGAACTTTCTCGGAAAGAAAAGCAGGGTCTTCGGGCCTATTATTTAGCTGAAGCCGGGATTGGAGAAGCAATCTGGAGGTTAAAGAATGACGATATTTGGAAAAATAATTTTATAGAAGACTGCGGCTGGGAATCGGAAGTTTTTGTCCGAGAAAATATTTTCTTTCCAAACAGTTCTTATCAGGTTCAAGTTAAAAACAGCGATTGCGCCGAAGGAGAAATAACCGCTACCTCAACTTTAAGTTTTAACGATGGAGAAATTATCAAAAAGGCGGTAAAAGCAAAGGTATCTAAAAGTTTAATTACTTTAACCAATGACAGCGCAATTTTTTCCGGAGGGGAGAGTCAAAATATTACCATTTCAGCTTCAAAAATAATAATTAATAAAGGCAATATTTTTAGCAACAATATTTTAAATATCAAAGATGGAAGTGAAATTTCAGCTTTTGATAATCTTGAGACCGAAGAGCTGGAGGGTCAAGTTTTAGCAGCGAGCAATCTTATCATTGGGGACAGTGTTTTGGATGAAGTTGAAGCTAAATGCGCCAAAAATATTTGTACTGAAAAATGTAAGGGATATCAAATTGGAATTACCAGTTGTCCCCCTGATTCGGTTGAAGCGCCAATAGTTGATTTTGATTCTGTCGGCAATCCAAATTCTTTGAAAAATCAAGCCCAGGAAAAAGAAAATGCCGGAGAATGCGAAGTTCTTTGTAACGGAATTCAATGCAGCGCAAAGTGTGTTTTTAGCGAATCTCAATTTGGAGATTTGTTGTGGGAAGCGGGTCTATTAGGAACTTTGACCCTGAACAATGATATTACCTATATTGATGGAGGGATGGAGTTAAAGGGAGGACAGCAGCTGACGGTTAACGGAATCCTGGCAGTAAAAGGAACGGTGGATATCTGGATGGAGGCTCCTCAACTAACCATTGATGAATCCGATAAAGCTTGTCCTTCCGGTCTTTTGGTAAAAGATAAAATAAATTTTGGAAAGCTAAGCATCTATTCCAGTCTTACAGCTACCGGAACAATTTATGCCGAAGAAGAAATAAGGTTTGAAGGCGTGCTGAATAATTTTAATATAGTAGGGGGAATATTGGCTAAAAAAATAACTTTTGACAGTCTTTCGCAGGGAATGAATATTACTTTAGACAATGAGAGAGTTTTGAATGCATTAAATTTATCTCTTTTAGCTGGCAGCAGCCAACCATCGGCTGGATATTCTTCAGAGATTACCGTAGAAGATTGGCAGGAAATATACTGATTAATTTTCAATTCCCCCGCCCGCCTTGCTTCGCAAGGCGAAGCGGGCGGGCAATTTTCAATTTTCAATGATATAATTAAAGAAAGTTATGGAGTTTTTTTCAATAAAACCAGAAGCATTTGGGTTGGATATTTCTGATTCTTCTTTGAAAATTGTGAAACTTAAACCTCGTAGTAGAAGGTTGCCTTCACTACGGGGCGAGAAAAGAGGGAAGTTTTTTGCTTGCCCCGTAGGATCCCGAAGGGATTCCTTCGGGGACCTGGCTTCGTTTGGAGAATTTGAGATTAATCCCAGGATTTTCAAAAACGGAGAAATTAAAAACGAACAAGCTCTAATAAAAATAATTCAGGAGGCTCTTGCAAAAGTTAAAGGAGAAAAATTAAATACAAAATATGTTGTAGCTTCTTTACCCGAGCAAAAAGCATTTTTACGGGTAATTCAAATGCCAAAAATGACCGGAGAAGAACTTCGAGACGCTATCCCTTTTGAGGCAGAAAATTATATTCCTTTGCCAATTGAAAAAACTTATTTAGATTTTCAAGTCATCCCGCCCCTTTCGGAAAAGAAACAGGATTTGACCCAACAGGTTTTAATTGTTGCTTTTCCCAAAAGCGAGGTGAATTCTTATCTATCTTTACTTAAAAAAGCCGGGCTTCAGCCTAAGATTTTTGAAACTGAATCAATGGCAATCTCCAGGGCATTAATAGGCTCTGCCCGCCCCGTTAAACAAAACTTGTCTAATGAGGCTAACGGGTTAAAAAATGAAGCAGGTGAAGCGCCGGTGGTTTTAATTGATCTGGGAGAAACCAAAGCTAATTTTATTATTTTTTTGAGAAATTCAATAAGATTCACTTCGACTATTCAGATTATCGAAGAAAAACCTTCTGATTTAGCCGAGCAGATTAAAAAATACATTGATTATTATCAATTTCACCCCGTTAGTCCCGCTGGAAGCGGGACTAACGGGACTCACTATTCAGAAAAAAAGGGGATTAAAAAAATTTTACTTTCGGGAGGAAATTCCTGCTTGAAAGAATTTTCTAATATTCTTTCGGAAAAGTTAAAAATTCCGACAGAACTTGGAAATCCCTGGATTAATATTTTACCGGAAAAAGAAAAACCGAAGTTATCCCCCGAAGATTCTTTAAGATATACTACGGCTTTAGGGTTGGCACTGCGGGGAATAAAGTATGATTAATTTATTGCCTCCTCAATATAAAAAAGAGTTGAAACAGGAAGAAAAATGGAGAACAATTTTAAATTTAGAGATTTTTCTTCTTGCCTTTTTAATTGCTTTAAGTTTGATTTTGCTTTCGGTAAAAGTGAGCTGTGGAGGACTGGCGAGAAGTCAGCAAATTTTGACCGAATCGGAAAGAAAAGTGATAAAATTAGAAACAGAACATGCGCAAAAATTAGGATTTCAAAATTTAGATGAAAGGGTTGAAGCCATCAACCTCAAGCTATCTAAAATAAATTCATTTTATCAAGAAAATCCTAATTTAACTCAGATTTTTCAGGATTTAAGTAGAATCCTGCCCCCAAATTCTTACCTGACCAACCTTTCTTACCAAAAAGACGGTTTTCAAATCACTCTTTCTGGTTTCTGTCCGGATCGGGGAAGTTTATTTCAGCTCAAAAAGAATTTTGAAAGCCAGAAGAATTTTGAAGATGTTCATTTTCCTTCTTCTAATTGGTTAAATCCCAACAATTTTTATCTAAGTTTTAAAATCAATGAACCCCGTTAGAAGTCCTTGGCAGAAAAATTTTATTAAAATTTTTCTGTGCCGAGTAGACGGGGTTACCAACAAGATATAATAAAGCTGTCTGAAATTGACTATTTTAGTCATATGAAGACAGACTTCTAACGGGGTGAGTCCTTATAAAAAAATTCATATTTCTTTGGCAACTTTTGGGGCAATAGTTCTTTTATTTCTATTTTTGGCCTATTTGCCCTGGGCGGCGCAAATCAAAAAAAGCGCTGAAGATTTAATTTTCCAAAAAGAAGCACTTTTTTCTTTAAAAGAGAGCCAGAAAGCTTTAGAAAAATTAAGAAAGGATTTTATAAATTTAAAACCGGAAGTAGAAAAAATTGAAGATTTATTTTTGGAGTCAGAAAATCCAGTTGAATTTCTGAATTATTTAGAAGAAATTGAAAAATCTTCTCAGGTATCGATTAAAACCTCTGCCCTCTCTTTTGTTAAAGCAGATGTGGACCCCTGGCCCTTTCTTTATCTCCAGATTTCTTTTAGTTCTAATTTTTCAAATTTTTCAAAATTTTTGGAAAGGTTGGAGAACGGTCCGTGGTTATTGCAAGTTCAAAGTTTAAATGCGGGGAAGACAAATAACGAAGTTAATGCCTCCCTTTTTCTAAAAGTTTTTACAGAGCATGGAGACTTTAAACATTAAAAAATTTTTTTGGGAAGCAGTTAAACACCATTTTTTAATTTTTCTGATTTTGTTAATTTTAAGTTTAATCTGGGGAAGTTTTTTATTTTACAAAAATTTTATTTTAATTAAAAAAATGGAGCCGGAAATTGTTCCACATCAGATTCAAATTGAGAAAGAAATCTTGCAAGAAATTTTAAAGACTTTAGAAAACAGGGAAGAGAAATTAAAAGAAATTGTATCAAAAATTTATTTAAATCCATTTGAGGAGGCAGCCCTGACGAATGAGGAGGAGGGTGGGGAAGAAGAGAGATAAGTTAGGGGTTGATTTTTTAAGATTTTTTGGTAGAATAGAAAACTGATGCCCTCGTAGCTTAAGCTTGCCCACCAAAATTTTGCCCCTATAGCTCAACGGATAGAGCAGTGGCCTTCTAAGCCATTGATGTAGGTTCGATTCCTACTAGGGGCATCGGCAAAATTTAGGCGGGCTTTGCTTGGATTTTTCCGAGGTGGCGAGAACCTTCTTCCCGAATTCCGAGCGAAGCGAGGTTCGCCGATAGGCGAATTCCCTTGTTGCCTTCGGGAAACTCCGTTCGAACTATTTTTAGAATAGAGCATGGGATATATGGTTGGTAGCTTACAATTCAGTAAAGTTTGAACTGTTCCCCAACTGATTGCTTTTACCTTTCTCGTTCTTTTGATATAATGAGATAATGGATGGAAGAAAGAGAAAAATTCCCAATGCTAAATGTAGAATTTGCGGGAAAGAATTTTACATTAAGCCATATTTTCTGAAGCATAGTTGGGGTAAATATTGTTCTAGGAAATGCCAGAATGAAAGTCAGAAAACAGGAGAATATGTGGTTTGTGCTTATTGTGGCGAAAAAGTATATCGAACACCTGTTGAACTGAATAGAGAATCTAAAACAAAAACCTATTTTTGTAATAAATCTTGCCAATGTGCTTGGAAGAATAAACATAGAAAACGAAAACGCAAACCTAATTTATTTAAAAATTTATGGAGGTCATGGTGTAGTGGCAGCACAACACGCTGTGGCCGTGTTAGCGAGGATTCGAATTCCTCTGGCCTCCCATTTTTCTTTCGAAGATTCAAGAAGAAGAAAATTAACCCACTACTTCTTAAGAGACCTTCAAAGAAAATTCTTTATAATCTTTATTGGAAAGAGAATGATTGGCTTTTTGACAATAACATTCCTCATGTTAGGGAATATTTATATCCTGAAGGACGATATAGTTGCGATTTTATAGTAAATGATATTTTTATTGAATTTTTTGGGTTGGTTAATGCTCCTGATGTTGCGCCTAATTATAGGAAGATTATGCAAAAGAAAAGAGAAATATGTAGGAAATATAATATTCGGTTAATTGAACTTTATGAAAACGATCTTTATAGTTTAGACGGAACTTTAGGCGAAAAATTGAACTTAAAACTAAACTGAAGCGATTTCACTATTACTTTCGAATTTCCTTAACTAGTCAGCCAAATTCAAAAACAGTCCCGCTTTTAGCGGGACTGTTTTTGAATGAGAAAGTAAAATTTTTTATCTCTCCCCAACTTTTATTTTAAAAACAATTTCTTTTTTATTTCTTAGAACTTTTAAATTAACAATTTGACCAATCTGAAATTTTTGCAGAATATCTTCTAAAGGATTTTTTACAGAAACTTTCTCTTTTTCAATTTCCAGAATTATGTCTTTTTCTTCTAAGCCGGCCTTATCTGCCGGACCTCCGGGAACGACTGCTTCTGCTTCCGGCATAGGCTCCGAAACAACTAAAGCTCCCTGCCCTAAAGGAAGGTTATATCTTTCTTGAAGTTCTTTATTTAATAATATATACCTTACTCCTAAAAAGGGATAGCGGATTTTTCCAAATTTTTTGAGGTCTTCTAAACATTTTTTAGCCGTATTGATCGGTAAGGCAAAGCCGACATTTTCTGCCCCAAAAACCATGGCGGCATTAATTCCGATCACTTTCCCCTCTATGTCAATTAAGGGTCCTCCCGAATTTCCCGGATTGATGGCGGCGTCAGTTTGAATTAATCCTTTTAACCTTTGAATTTGATGATCAAGACCTGATACAGCCGTAATCTGGCGCGACAATCCGGATACTACTCCTACCGAAACCGTATTTCGAAACGTTCCCAGAATATTGCCAATAGCAATTGCAGTTTGTCCCAATTCCAATTTAGAAGAATCCCCCAATTCAATAATAGGTAATTTTTTTTTAACATCAATCTTAAGAATGGCTACATCATTAATTGGATCTTTAGCCAAAACCTCTGCCCGATATTTTTTTTCCTCATTTAAAATTACTATATACTCTGCGTGAGGGTCCTCTACTACATGACGATTGGTTAAAATTATCCCAGAACTATCCACAATAAATCCTGAGCCACCCCCAACTTTTATTTTTTTTCTTCCCTTAGGGATCATAAAAAATTCCTCAAATCTAAAAGGGGAAGGGCCGAAGGGTTTTTCAAAAACAGTTAAATATTTTGAAATGGTAATTGAAACTACCGCCAGTAATACTTTTTTAATTGTTTTAACAATCATTGATTGTTTTGATTGTTCCATACAAATTTATTGTAGCATAAAACTTTATTGCCAAGAAATAAACGCTGACCACCACCGGAAAAACCTTTTTCACAATCCCGGGAATAGTTAATTTTCGGGAGTATTTTTCCCTACATCTGTATTTTACCACTGTTGCCAAAAAAAGAAATTTTTGATAAGATTTATTATAGTTCGGTCCCCGTCGTTCAACGGATAGGACGAGGGTTTCCTAAACCTTAAATGAAGGTTCGATTCCTTCCGGGGGCACACGGGCCCATAGCTCAGTTGGTTTAGAGCGCGGCATTGGCATTGCCGAGGTCAGCGGTTCAAATCCGCTTGGGTCCACCGCGTAAAATAAAATCCCGATAAATATCGGGATTTTATCACGCGGCGTAAAGCCCCGTGGGGGCCACGCCCCTTTACGCGGTAGGCCCGTGAAGAATTTGCAAGGCAAATTCTTTTTACGGTCCACCAACGCTACAATATTATTATGTATTACGTTTACATTCTGTACAGTAAAAAAGACCAACAACTTTATACCGGTTACACTATCGATTTGCGCAAGAGATTTAATGAACACATTTCTGGGAGAGTCACTGCCACCAAGAACAGACGACCCCTACTACTTATTTACTACGAGGCCTATGTAGACAAACAAGATGCTAAAGGTAGAGAGATCTTTCTTAAGAGTGGTTCAGGAAAGCGATTTTTGAAGAAGCAATTGAGACATTGGTTCAAGAAACACTCTCTATAATAAAAAAGAAGTTTCCTCAAAACAAAAAGTCCAAGAGTTTTAGAGTCTCTTGGAACTTTTCTTATTCTTTTGACGTTAACTTTCTAACTCTTTGATTAGTTTTTCTAATTCATCGATCTTCGGTTTCGCCCCTTCCACAATCTTTGTTATTTGGCTAATATACCCTTCTTCTTCCTCCTCAGTTAACACCCTACTTTGCTCAATTTGTTCTATTTCTTTTCGGATGGCAGTAAATTGTTCCTCTAATTCGTCAGTTAATTGTTCAACTTTATCTACCAGTGGCTCAACTTTATCCGCCAGGGACTTGTTTTCCTCTAGTAAATCCATTGCTATCAAACATAGTTTCAATAATCGGCCCTTGGGCTTGCTCGTTATCTTGATATACTCACTCATTACTCTTTTATTCACTTTCTTTTCCCTCCTTTTGGTTTTCAATTTTCTATCCTTAAGTTTAATCGACTTTAGCTCGATGTCAAGAGGGTTCTTAGGATGTTCGACCTGCAACCCCCTTGCCACGTCTTCAATTCCTGCACAATTTGGTTCCAATTATCTCTCACAAGGTCCACCAAAGACGATTTCTTTCGTCCTCGCCCCGAGCGAAGCGAGGGGCGGGGTCGGCGGCCAAATTGAACAGGAAATTGAAAGAAAAAATCAATTTTTGGTTTTGTTCTCCTAAAAGAAAATTTTTCACATATTTGGGGGATTAGAACCCCCTTTTTGTTTTGCTTAGCCCTGTTGTCAATCATCAATAATGTCGCTCTAATCTTTCAGCAAAATGTCGTCTGGAAAGAAAGGATAAGAGCGATTTTTAATTGTTAATTAAGTTTGAATTCTTGAAGGAATTCGTTGCAGTAGTAGACCTTTATTCTATGAGTGGGATTGAGGGCCAGCGTAACCCTTTCTCCCCAGAGCGGCTCTTTACAAGACAGGAAATATTGCTTACCATTGAAACTGAAGCTATTGTATTTGTCTATCTTTCTGGCTATCCGGAGAGAGAAGACATAATCTAGGTCTGTCTTCCCGGAGAGCGGTTTAAACCCCAAAGGTTGGAACCGCTCTTTTGGTTTGCAGCCGGTCATGCGATTACTATGCGCTGAGTTGTACCACTTAACCCACTGGCTGAATTCTTGATTTAGCTCTTCAAAGTTCTTGGCCTGGATTTCTGGAAGAAACCTCTCCTGGATAAATCTGAAAAGTCTTTCCACTTTCCCTTTGCAGAAAGCCTGGTAAGGAGGATGATTAACCAGAGCCACATTTAGTTCTCTGAGAACTCTTTTAATTTCGGTCTCGTAGTCTTCTTCCTTCCAGTTGTAGAACCTGCTTCTGTTATGGCGAATAACTCTGAATTTGCTGTCGTTGTCAGTGTAAATGACAGCTGGCAGGCCGTATTTCTCCACTATCTGCCTTAAAAGAACCATATTCTGCCAGGTAGTATCATGAGCTGTCCACTTGGCTGCCAGAATAGCTCTGGAATAGTCATCAATGACCATAACGAGCTTGGTCATTTTTCCCTGGAGCCAGTAGCCAGACATGGTATCCATTTGCAGCAAGTCTCCGAATCTCTTGGCCTCGAATTTCTTAAAGTATCTCTTCTCAATCTTTGCTTCCTTGTAGAGACCGGCTTCCTGCCTGATTCTTCTGATGGTGGCTGGACTTGCTTCAACGCCTTCTTCTTTCAGTAGTTCCTGAATAGCCGGATTGGATCTTTCTGGTCTTTGCTGGTGCGCGGAAATCACTTTCTCTCTTAATTCAGGTCTTTTGTTCCAGCCCCCGTGAGAATTAGGCATGAGGGCATTGGGATTCCAGTGATTATCTTCCATTCTCTTTAACAGCCTCTGGACTTGGCGAGTGGATATTTCCAGATTGGCTGCCGTCTCTCTTGATGAGATTAAACCTTTGTTAAGGAATCTTAACTGGCTGAACCTTTCTTCTAAATTTTCTTTGTTCATGTCACTTTCAGCTTTATCATTTCCTCCAGACGACATCAATTGCACTCTATCAGATGCGACATCTTGCTGAAAGATAACTTACGACATTTTAGCTGAAAGACAACATAGCCCTTGACAGATTTGATAATAAATGCTATCATATAGATATTAAAAAGACTTGTTCTTTATAAATATTTTGCTTTCGCGTTAAGGTTCTGAATTAACTTCGGGGCTTTTGCGCGAAAGCAAAAATAAATAAAAAGGAGGATAAAATGTGGCAACGATTCTTTAATCTCTTGATAGCTGGTTTTGCTGGAGGAACGGGCGTCTATAACCTAGCGGTAGGAGAAGCCGTCGGGGGAGCTGTTCTTTTAGGAATTGCGATAGTGAACTTTGGACTCGCGATCCGGCCTCCACATGATTAAATTTTGACCATTTTTAAACATATTTCCACATACAAAGGCTCTCTGGAATTTTACACGAAGGAGAGCCTTTAACATTTAATAAAGATATTTCTAATAATCTTTTATAATTTGCCGCCGAAGGTAAAATTTGATAAGATTTTATTAGCGAGCTTTGCTCGCTAAAAACTTGTCCCGATAATTTTGTTATCGAAGATCCTCGATGGCTTCGCCATCGGGAAAATTGTCTCCATATTAGAACACTTCGGTTCCCTACGGGGCAGGCGCCGAACGCGGCGAAGCGTCAAATTTTTTGGGCGAAAATCGCTGTGCCCGTCCGTAGCTTTAGCGAAGGAGGGTCCGAGCTAATTTAAGAATAGTCCACCAAAATGTATTTAGATAGCTATTGACAACAACTATTAAAAAGTTAGTATAACCAATGGAACATTAAAAGAAAAAGAAAAGGAGGAAACAAATGGTTAAGAAAGCCAAGACCGCAGAACAAAATCAAAAAGAATTAGAGGAATTAACCGAAAGAGTTTTTACTCAGTTTCAATCAGTACTAAACGCAAAGGGATATGAACTAGTTAAATATTTAGATGGAGAAATTGACCGACAAACTTCCAATACAGCACGGGAAGTATTGATAAAAGCTGTCGAAAAAGCCGGAAAAGAATTAATGAAAGGAAATTGGGCATACGAGCCCGATTTCGCGAAAATGATGAAACATGCAAATGTTTCAATAGTATTTATGTGTGAAGGAGAAGCCATCCCTGATTGGGTAGTGAAACAAATAGGACAGAGCGGTCAAACTTACTCGGTCCTTATAGAAACAACTAAGGGAGTAATTGAAATAAGCGATTCTGTTATAGCCAAAGAGATCGAAGACCTTGCCCAAAAATGGGAAGACGAACGCAAGATATTTGTTTCTACTCCATCTTTTGATCCCGAACATTTTGGCTACACTTTTTCGGAAGAAGTCAGTATAGTTGAGAACTATTAGTTTTTCATCAAGAAAGAACAAAAAGAGGGTGTTTAAAGACATCCTCTTTATTTTTGAGATTAGGCTAATTCCAGTTCCGGTATTCCATCCAAAACATTTCCGATATTGTAAATTTCCCTAACAAAAATTTTCTATTTGTTATGTAGAAAAAAAAACTGTGCCGAGTCTACTTTCTGGTGCCTTTTTAGATAAAAACCTTGAAATGGATACTCGAAAGGGATACACTATCTGTAGTTTTATGGTAAATAATAGTTTTAAAAAATACCGGGTAGCTATTGTGGGAGCAGGGGTAATCGGCTTGTACTTATCCTGGAAACTGAGTAAGTTGGGTCATCGGGTGACCTGTTTTGAGAAAAACAGCCAGGTTGGCCAAAAACCTTGTTCCGGCCTGATTTCAGAGAGAATTAAAAATTTTATCCCCTGGGAAAACTCATTGGCGGAAAGTAAAATTGATAGCTGCCTGATTCATTTTCCTCAAAAGACCGTCAATTTAAAATTCAAACCCGTTCATTTTGCCATCTGCCGCCAGAAGTTAGACCAGTTTTTATATCATCTGGCCCGGGAAGCTGGCGCAGAAATTTTATTAAATCGACAGATTAAAGAAATACCCTACGGTTTTGACAAAATTATCGGCTGCGACGGGGCTTTTTCTGTTATCCGAAAAAGTTTGGGCTTATCAAATCCCGTTTTCCGCCTCGGTATTCAAGGATTTTCAGTGTCGGAGAACAGTTCTCCGATACTTGCGGAGAACGGTTCTCCGCAATCTTCCCGGGTTGAAGTGTGGCCCACCGGGTCTGGTTTTTTCTGGAAGATTCCCCGCGGCGAAAAAACAGAGTACGGTTTTATCGGAGATCCTAAAACTACAAAGCAAGAATTTA
>Ga0210017_1002579_pt1 | contig 15428 bp, 10 predicted proteins | sample CryGeyCG2014_020_FD_183966 | JGI IMG/M metagenome (GOLD analysis project Ga0210017, IMG submission 183966) | Groundwater microbial communities from aquifer - Crystal Geyser CG08_land_8/20/14_0.20 (SPAdes) (version 2) | ecosystem: Environmental > Aquatic > Deep subsurface > Groundwater | place... | reverse complement strand
TAATAGCGCTTACGGTTTTGTTTGTGTTTATTCTCTCGCTTTTTTTATGCGGGTTGCCTGTTTGGCGCTATGTCAGGGATTATGGAAAACCTGTTAGCTGGACACCGCTGGTTACTCCGCTGTCCTCTGCAGAATTTGCCACTCTAACGCCAACTTTGGAAATGGGAGTAACACAGGTGTTTCCAACTCCCGCTCCTTCAGCGGTGTTTTATCCAACTTATACTCCTGTGGTATATGTTCCGCTGTCCCCAGTTCCCGCAACGGCAATAGCGCCAACCGATACTATTCCAAAGCCGGTTTGGCGGCTGCCTATTAAGCAGGAGAACATTTATAAGCTGTGCAAGATTGGTATTGACCATAGGAGAGAAAACCCCAATTCCGACCTGGCATGGGATTTTTGCGCGGCTGTTGGAGTGAGCGTATATCCTATTGCCGATGGAATGGTGATTTACGCTTCGGAAATAAACAGTTTCGGATTAGGGGGCGTTGTTCAAATTTACCATCCCTGTGGGTGGATAAGTACCTATGGCAATCTTGGGAGAGTATTTGTCCGCGCAGGAGATTTTGTGAGTACGGAAACTGTTCTAGGGACAATAGGGTTTGTGGGGGAGAATCACCCGCTGAAATACGGCCCTGTTTTGCATCTTGCGGTTGAGACGCTCGGCGGTTACAAAATTCCGCAGGATATAGGAAAACCTAAAACGGGTCAGCAGGATATGCTTAATGCCGATGTGGAGTTGGCGCTTTTGGCGAGTGGACTTGTGTATTGCGCTTATCCCCCTTGCTTTGTGCCGGGGTATGAGCCTACCATCGTCCCGCCTACAGTTGTTTTGCCCACGGAAACACTTCCGCCGCCGTCCGCAACAACGGTGGTCCCTTTGGCGACGGCGGCGCCAACGCAGATACCCAGTCCTGCTCCTAGTCCTACAAGTACGGAAGAGCCGTCGGCGACCCCGTTTCTTACAGATACTGTTGTTCCGGAACCTACATGGACGGCTATTCCAAGTCCGACGGATGTTCCGGAACTAACAGCGACGGTGGAAATGGAATCAAGTCCAACTGCTGTGGAAGTACCAACCGTAGAAGAGACGGCTACGCCCGAACCGAGTCCTACCTCGGTTGCGTGAGAGAGATGTTGTTTTTGAGGGACTGGAAAGAAGTTTGCAAAAACGCTTTCCAGTCCCTAGTCCAGTTTGGGGAATAAATTTTTGGGGGCATACCCTATGAAATTTGGATTTTTATTCCCTAAACTGGGCTTTTAGCCCTACGGAAGAGGGAGAATGACATAAAAGTACCACTTCCGAAGTGGTACTTGCATGGGATAATAAGGGGAGGGAGGAGAAAGATGTACTACAAGGAATTGTTGGAGATGGCATTTGCAGTAATGGTCCTTATTTTGGCGGTGATTGCGGTCTTTTGGTTTGTTGATTCCCGCCAGAAAAGATTTGTCCGAAAGCTTAGGCTTTCGCCTAGCGTGGCTGAATTTTTTAGCCAGCGTTTTGGTACGGAGGAGGTGAGTTTTGAAGAGCTTCTCTTGCTGTTTTTGGAGCTTGGAATTGCAGGTGTTGCTTCTAGGAGGGAAGTCACAGCTTGGAAAAAAGAGGTTTCGGACCAAAAAGAAGATTTTGATAAGCTCCCTGTGAAAAAACAGCGCGAAATGTTTAAGCAACCTTTTGAGGATTTGCTTAAACGGGTAGTGTTATTGCGCATTGCACGGCAGAAAAAAAGTCCGCGGTATGTCCTCTCTGTGGATATTGCAAACGCTCTTGCCTCCTCAGAGCAAGTGGGTGATGTGGTTGAAGAGATACTGGAGGCCTGTTACGGGGGGGATTGGGAGGTTATGCGCTCTGCCATTATTGCCCGGTTTCCCTCGCCAATTTTGGCTAACACTTTCTTGATGCGGGATTTTACGAATATGGCGCAGGAAGGCGCGTTTCCTAATCTTAACGCTCGCAACTTGCTTGGACCCTTGGATGACTTGACTGCCTGTATGCTGAAGGGGACTAATCGGTTTGTCGTTATAACAGGTAGGGAAGGCGTTGGCAAAACATCCCTGCTCCAGCTGTTGGCTTACAAAATAAACGACTTCTCCTTAGTTAAAAGAGGTCTTTTGCCCGGAACAAAAGTATTGGTTGCGGATTACAGAGAGATTCTAGCGCGCTCCAGTTCCGATAAAGGCGCGTTGGAATCAGCGCTGTTGGAATTGCTTGATGCGGTTTCGCCAAACGATATTTTAGTTGTTGACGAAGCGGGGGAGTTTTTGCAGGACCCCGTAGTTAGGGAGGTTTTAAAGCCTCGCCTTTCCGCAAAAGAAGGTTTGAGGCTTGTGGTTGCTACGACCACAGTGGAATGCCGTAATGCGGAAATGGAAATAAGGAAAACCGACCCTGCTTTTCGGAGGCGCTATAAGCATATTGAAATTCACGAGCCCTCCCAAAAAGATACGGTGCGGATTCTTAGAGAGTGGGCGCGGGATAAAACAGCTTCTCTAGGCATTCCCATTACCGCTTCCGCTATGGCGGTTGCTGCCCGCCTTGGGGCATTGCATTATGTGGATGGGCAGGGAAATCCCAGCGGCGCGCTAACCGTTTTGGAAGATGCGTTGGTTTTACGAGGCATTTCTCAAGTCGGCGCTTTGGAAGTATGCGAAGCTATGCATGCGCGGGTGCCGACCTTGCCTATGATAAGACTGTGTCATTTAGCGGGAAATTATCTTCCTCGGGAGCAGATGGTGGAGGATATTTCTATTGAACGGGTACGCAGAGTTCTTGAAGAGAGCATTCTCGGTCAAGAACATGTTTTGGATTCAGTTATAGCGGGACTGGCAGGGTATCTTGCTGGAATGGTTGAGCAGGAAGGTCCCGCCGGAGTTTGGCTGTTTCTAGGGCCAACAGGAACCGGTAAAACGGAGCTTGCCAAAGTTATTGCGCAAGCTTTGGGGTTTGATAGGCAAACAGATGTTTTGCTGATAGAAGGCCAACTGTATCAGGAGGCCCATACGATGTCCGCCCTCTTTGGCTCGCCAGCGGGGTATGTTGGATATGAGGATGCCCCTCTGCTGGATAAGCCGTATCCAATTATCATTGTTGATGAAATTGAGAAGATGCATCCAGAGGTTGCAAAATCCTTTTTGGGGATTTTGCATGAAGGCATTGTGCGGTTGAGAAACGGGGTGGTGGTTAATTTTAAGGGCTCCTTTATCGCCTTTACCTCCAACATCGGTTCAAAAAGGATGAGGTCCCTTAAAGGTTCCATTACTCCGGACGAGGTTAGAGCTATTGCGCTTGAAGAGTTGAGAGAAGTGCTTCCGCCGGAGTTTATTGGTCGCCTAACTGCCAACCGCGGAGCGGTATTGGCGTTTGTTCCTTTAACCTCGGAGGTTACCCGCAGTATTGTGCAAAAGGTTGTAGATAGTGTGTCCAAAGAATCTTGGATTCCCGCAGGGTGGAATGTGCAGGTAACAGGTGGAGCGTTGGATTTTATCGCGGCTGTTACCAGTGAAGAAGACGCGCAATTTGGAGCGCGCCCTCTGCGCGGAGTTGTTCGAGCGATGCAAGATTCTCTGGCGGAGGGGTTTTTGTCGGAGGTCTTTGTAAAGACACTGCCCGTTGTAATTGAAGTAAAAGGAAGGAAGCTTCGTTTACTTGCAAAGCAGGGGAATTCGGAAATCTTGCTTTAGGGAGGGGGAAGTACCACTTCGGAAGTGGTAAATAGTGTTCGGCCTCGCTTGTTGTTATCCGTCCATATCTGTTCAATGGACAGAGGGATACAGCAGGCGAGGCTTTTTTGTTTGTCAAAAATAGAAAAATGGTATAATAAAAAGCGGTTATTATTTGCCACGGTGGTGGAACTGGTAGACACGCGGGTCTCAAAAACCCGTGAGCTTTAAAACTCGTGTCGGTTCAACTCCGACCCGTGGCACTTCTGGATTCCGGCTTTTGCCGGAATGATAAGTTGCCCCAAATTTGCAAAATTAAGAGTTTTTATGATACAATGCCCCCTAGTCTGTGTTTTTCCGTTTTCCACACTTAATTGAAAGGGGAGTGGCAAAATGATGAGGAAATTTGTTGGCCTGTTGCTGCTGGTGATGTTTGCCAGCATGTCCTGTTCCGTTGTCTTGGCGGAGAGCGGTGGGGGAAAATCGTACCTTCCGCTTGTGTTTGGGGCTGGGGCAAAGTCCCCAGTTTTTTCTGCCACCTATACTGCCGCATTCGCGCGGCAAGATATGTTCGGCGAGAAAATCAAGCTCGTCCGTTCCAAAGATTGGGGATGGGACGAACTTGCAGAGTTTAAGGGGCCCAACCCTTTGCCGGATGAGATGGTAGTTTTTGAGAACAAGGACACAGGTCCCTGCCTTATCTACCGTCTATATTCGGTGCGGGCGGTTCTCTTGCTCAAATGCCAAAAGATTGCTGAGGACCCGCAGGTTCTTTATATGATGTACAACTCGGATACATTTACGAACCTGTCCGCGGTGTTCCTGAGCGATAAACTCCTGCTTGTGTGGCAGGAGGGGCAAAATGTAATTTACTCCGCCCAGCTTTCTTGGGAAAAAGACCGGTTTGTTTTTGTTGTGTTGGATTCGTGGGAAGGATTTGCGCCCGCCATTTCCGAGAACGGGGAAGCGGCGTTTTATGGTGCTATCCCCGGAAGCAGTAAAATTGGGTTATTTGTTGCGGATAGCTCCAGGGAGCTTTCTTCTGCAACTCTTGTGGATAGTTGGGACATGTCCGGAATTATTGGGGATGTTATGGGGCAGATGATTGCCTTGTCCCCAAACGGACTTTTGGCGTACAGCAAGGTTCTGTCCAACGCGGAATACCCGATTGCGCGCGGAGTACCGGTTCGCGAGGCGGGTATTCGCGCAATGTCGTGGTACGATGACACGACATTGCTGGTTCAGACGGGAGGCGGTATTACCGCTGTTATCCACGCTTGCTCGGTGTCTGCTGGTGCATGGCGTTGTGTGCCCCTCACAAACGGTTACAGTCCTGTGCAGGTAGGAGAGGGGCTGGTGGCGCACTTGTATATGGATTCGTCTCCGCTTGTGGGAGACGATGAATCGTGGGCGAAGCCTTGCATTACAAAGCTTTTCCCGCGAGTGGAAATGATCTGTTTGGACAATCCGCAGAACGCGGACTACATGTATCCGCGGAGAGTCCTTATCCTTAATTAGTTTGGTTCCGCAGTGCGCTGGGGAGGAAGCTTGTGGTTTAGCTCTCTTCCCAGCGCCTTTTGTTTTTCATAAGTGCTTTACTTTTATTAAAGTGAAGTTGTATATTAATATATAAAGTCTTTAACCTCGGGGGTTAAAGATTTGAGAAAATATATGCCAAGAAGATTTGTTAGGTTTGTAAATGATGGTTTTTACCATATATTAAATAGGTCTATCTATCCAAACAAGTTGTTTTTGGAGGAGAGTAATTATGCTAAGGCTATTGATACACTTAATTATTACAGGTTTTCCAAAGTTCCTTTTAGTTTCTCCAGATTGAAGCAATTACATCCTGCGCAGCAGTCTTCTATTTTAGCGGAATTAAGGAAAAATCCACAGTTAGTGGCTGTCATTGGGTTTTGTTTGATGCCTAACCATGTACATTTATTACTTAAACAAAAAATGGATTTTGGGATTTCAAGATTCATAGCAAATTTTCAAAATAGTTACACTAGGTATATAAATATTAAAAACGAGAGGAAAGGCTATGTATTTGAAGGGACATTTAAGGCTGTGTCTGTAGTTAGCGACGCGCAATTGATTCATACATATAGATATATTATTTTAAACCCGTATAGTTCCGGAATAGTAAAGAAAATTGACAATATAGAAAAGTACCCATACTCTAGTTTGATAGAATACGCTAATCCTGAAAAATATAATGTTAGTGATACGGCCTATATGCTGGATAGATTTGGAAGTTATGAAAATTTGAAGAATTTTATACAGGATAATGCAGAGCACCAGAAAGCATTTGAGAAAATAAAGCACCTTGTTTTGGACTAGTTTGTCACAAATCTTTAACCCCCGAGGTTTTTGAGGGGGGTTTAGGGATTTCTGTTGCAGTTGTTGGTATGATTAATATGAATAAACATTCTAAACCTAGATGAACCAACTTTTACCATATATTATATCTTTCCCGCCTTCCTTTTATGTCTTTTGGATTTTGGCAAAAGAGGAAGGGTTTATTGACGAGGATATTTTTGATTTGAGCTTTTTTTTAATCTTTGCCGGGGTTTTATTTAGAATATTATCTGCTCCTGTTTATGGATTTTTAGGAAGCCTTATTTTGCTTATTCTGTTTGTAAAAATTAAAAGATGGTCATTAAAGAAGGTGGGGGATACTATTATTATTCCCTTTGTGTTGTTTTTGTGCCTTTTGTTTGCGTTTAACGCAATAATGCATTTCTCGGGTTATTCCCTTATTTTGTCCGGTATCTTTGTTTTGATGCTGGGATTTTTAGTTTATTTGAGAAAAAATTATTTTTTCGGAGTGAGCGCAAAGAAGGCTGGAACGAGCAGATTTTTTGGAACATTTTTAAGCGGTTTTTTGTTCTACTTGGGCTTGATTTTGGTATGTTTAACTGTTATTATTTTTTTGCAAAAGGATTTGTTTGAATGGGTTGTTTACTTGAGTTTGTTTGTTTGGGCAGTCATTGGTATAATTATGGAGACAAGAAAGGAAAAAAATTCCAAAATGATTAAAGAGCAGATAATTGATAGGATAAAGGCGCAGCTTCTTAAAAAGAAAGAAGCTCTTGAAAAAGAGGAAAAGCTTATTGATATGGAGGATAGCTATAAAGTTGCTGGAAGAGATTCCGATAACGCGGATATTCTTGGAGATGTGGGTGAGGATGTTTCGCATGAGATAACGATGTTCACATTAGGTGTTATTAAAAAGATTAAAGAGCAGGTTGGGAAAGCGCTGGCGAGAATTAGAACGGGAAAATATGGTATATGCGAGAAATGCGGCAAAAAAATTGACCCTGCTAGAATGAAAGCGTACCCCGAAACCACTCTTTGTTTAACTTGTTCTCATTTGTCATAAATCTTTAACCCCCGAGGTTAAAGAGTTATTTGTTATATAATATACTTATGGCTAATCTTATCCCTTCCATAATTTATGAGGACGCATTTATTCTTGTTATCAATAAACCCTCTGGGCTTGTTGTTAACAGGGCGGAAACCGTGCGCGAAAAACTTACGGTTATGGATTGGCTGGAATCCTCTGTGGGGGTTGCGCCACTGACTGTCCAAATACCCCCAAAAGGTATATCTGAGTTTGAGATGCGGCGGGGCGTTGTCCATCGTTTGGATAAAGATACCTCTGGGGTTATGGTTATTGCCAAAACCGAAAAAGCTTTTTTGAATTTGCAAAAGCAATTTAAGGAACGAGCTGTGCGAAAAGAATATATTGCTTTGGTGCATGATAATGGGGGTCAGACCCTCTCCGCCATCCGGCGGAAGCTGGCGGATGAGGTCGGACCCCAAAAGTCCCAAAAGTTTATAGTAGATGCGCCGATTGGGAGAAACCCTAAAAATCGTATGAAATGGGCGGTGGTGGAAGGTGGAAGAAATGCGGTTACGGAGTTTAACATTTTGGCCGTGAATGAGTTCGGAAATTCGCACGAAAGGCTGGGGGATAAGTCCCACGCCTTTCTTAGCGAATTTTCCTTACCCGCAAAAGAAGTGAATGGGTATGTTTTACTGCGGTGTATCCCAAAAACAGGACGCACGCATCAAATTCGTGTCCATTTAGCCGCAATTAATTGTCCGGTAGTTTGTGATAGGGTATACTTGAATAAGAGAAGGTATAAAGAGGATTTAAAATGGTGCCCGCGCCTTCTCCTGCATGCCGAAAAAATAGGATTTAAGCATCCGGAGAAAGGAGAATGGGTGGAGTACGAGGCAAAATTAGGCAGGACTTAAAAGAAATCAATGTTTGATATCGCTGTTCAGCTGTCCATAATCCTTTTCGCCGCTTTAATTGGCGGTATTGTCGCTTACCGCTTAAAGCAGCCCTTGGTGGTGGGGTTTTTGCTTGCAGGTGTTATTTTGGGCAATATCCCAAGCCAAAATTTTATGCAGTCCTCCGTTATATCCTTTTTTGGCGAGCTTGGCATCGCTCTGCTCCTTTTCTCCCTAGGTCTAGAATTTTCTATTAAACGGATAAGCTCGGTTTATAAAATAGCTGTTTTGGGGGGCATCCTGCAAATTATTATGAGCGCTTTGCTTGGATTTTTAATTCTTCCTCAACTGCTTCACACCTCAAGAGGAGAATCTACTTTTGTTGCTTTGTTAATAGCTTTTTCGTCCACCGCGGTAGTTGCTAAAATTCTAGCCGAAAGAGGAGCGCTTAACTCTTTGCAGGGCGAAATTCTTTTGGGTTGGCTTATTATCCAGGACATCGCTGTTTTGCCGGTAATGGCAATGCTGCCTTTATTTTCGGGAGCGGAACTATCTTTTAAGAGTGGAATTATAATACTGCTTAAACCTTTAATCGTTCTTTATCTGGTTTTAATTATCGGCAGAAAGATTGCGCCTAAACTTTTTGTGAGGCTGGCTCTTTTGCATAATCGGGAACTAATGACGCTTTTAAGTTTTGTGTTCTGTGTTCTTTTTGCCCTCGGCGCTTTGGCGCTTGGCTTGTCCTTTGCTTTGGGCGCTTTCTTGGCGGGAGTTTGCTTGGCGGCGTCTGGAGTGAACGATGAGGTTTTTTCCGAAATTAAGTCTGTGAGGGATATTTTTGCGGCGGTGTTTTTTACGGCTCTTGGGTTTTTGGTAAATATTAAATTTTTATACGCGCATATCCCTCTTATACTTGCGGTTTCTCTTCTTATTCTGATAATAAAATTCTCGGTGGTTTTTGGGCTTGTTTTGTATATGGGGTACCATTCTAAAATCGCTTTTTTTGTGGGGCTTGGGCTGGTGCAGATTGGCGAGTTTAGCTTTATTTTAGCAAAAATAGGCCTTGACAAAAATGTGCTAAATAGCGGTACTTTTCAAGTTATAATATCATCGGCGGTAGCGACCATTATCTTAACCCCGTTTTTGTTTAACAAGATGGACGCGTTTTATAACAAAATAAGAAAAATAACCAAACTTAAACTGCCAAAAATGTATGAGAGGATTTTTATAAGATTGGATGAAGCGGCAATTTATGCGCCTAGAGACGAATTAAAAGAAATGCGAAGGCACACCATTATTATTGGATACGGCAGAGTTGGGCGGGCGGCGGCGCGCATTTTGGATTTGGCGAAGTACCCTTATGTGGTGGTGGACATAAACTACCAAAACTTAAAATACCTGCGGAACAGGGGAACGGCAAACATATTTGGGGATGCGGAGGATGAGGATATTTTAAGATTGGCGGGTTTGGAAAAGGCGAGAATTTTAATTATAGCTAAGCCGGGGAAAAGTGAGAATGAGCATATATTAAGAATAGCCCGTCGTTTGAACCCCGGCATAAAAATTGTTATACGGGTTCACAGCGAAAACGAAGCGGCGCATTTTGTGATTGAGGGAGTTAAAGAAGTGGTGGAGCCTGAGGAGGCGGCGGCAAGGGAATTGGCGCAAAAAGCGCTTATTTTATTGGGCGCTGAGAAAGAGCAGATAGAAAATGTAATGGAGATTTTTGAAGATGAGCGCAAATATTAAAAGTTGACGCTGTATAGTTTGGTGTATACAATAATGATTGAGATATGACCACATGACGATTCGCTCTGCCCGAAAATCAAAAAAGATAGCCACTAAAAGAAAAAAGGGGTTTAGCTGGAGAAGGTCTAAAGCCGCAAGAAAGGTAAAAAGAAAAATTCGCCTTTTGTTCTTTGCGGCGTCGTCCCTTGTTTTAACAGTTTTCCTTTTGACTTCTTTTTCTCTTTATAAATTCGCAAAAGCGCCGCTTATTTCCGCAAATTCTGGAGCGTTTGATAAAAACAAAGAGTGGATGGGAAAAGAGGATATTAATATCCTCTTTTTGGTAGTGGATAAGGTGGCTGTTTCGCCCGCGCGCCTGAAAAGCGCTTATATTTTAAGAATGGACCCGCAAAATCAAGGATATTTTTTGGTTAAATTACCTATTTTTGCAGACATCGAACTTGCGCAAAGGTATGGGGAAGGGGACTTGGCTCACGCTTTTTTCACAGGAAGTGTAAAACTTTCTCAGGAAAGCGTTTTTAAGCAGACGGCTTTGTATTTAGATTCTTATGTTTTGGTGGATGAGTCCGGTATTTTGGAAGTGGGGAAAATGTTTGGGGAGGTTAATTTAAGGGATATTAGAAAAAGCGTTACCGCTCTTAAACTTTATACAAACCCGTCGGTTGTTAAATTTTTAAGAAATTTTGTTAGAACCAATTTGAGTGTGGCGGAAATTTTTAGGGTTTTAGGTTTTGTTAGGGGGGCGGATACGGAGAGTGTTAAGATTTTTGAGCTGGATAACGAGTCTTTTATGGATAAAGAGCTTTTTGACGGCTTTTGGAAGAACTATATTTTAGCGGGTTTTGTGAACGAGGAAAATTTTAGAGTTTTGGTATTAAACGGCGCGGAGATTTCCGGTCTTGCTGGATGGGGCGGCAGGGTGGTGGAGAATAGCGGGATAACTTTGCTGGATGTGGGCAATACTGAAAAAAAATATGATAAAAGTTTCTTAGCGGCAGACGACCCTTTTTCTAAAACCGTCCAAAAATTAAGCGGTATGTTTGGGATACCTACAGTGAAAGATAGGGCGGTGGTAAAAGATGAAGACACTATGTTTTTAAGAGGGGATGTGGTGGTAATTTTGGGGCTTGACATTGGAAATATTCTGTGAAAGAATACACATTAAGTCTCTCTCTCCTTTCTTTAAGCGCCGGGCCAAAATAGCTCGGCGCTTGTATTTTTGCTGTTGCTGAGCGAGGTACAAGTACCACTTATAAGTACCACTTCCGAAGTGGTACTCATATGACATATCTACTTGAAAAAGTTATAGGGGTCAGACCCCTTTGGGGGACCCCTTTGGGGTCAGACCCCTAAAACCTAAAATCCAGATGTTTTGGACATTGGAACTTTTAATTTGATTTGTCATTTGAAGGTTGAATTTTGAATTTATTTATGGCGGATGGGGTCAGACCCCACAATCGTTTGACATTTGAGGGAACTGTTTCTATAATATGTTATGTATAATGTAGAGAGGGAGGAAGGACAGGTTGCAATCTATGGAGAGAACGGTTTTGGTTTTTACAGCCATACTTATAGGCGCTGCGGTCGCCTTTGTTGTATTTAAGCTTCTTAAAAAAAGGCGGCTGCCCTCGCTTGTGGAATTTGACAACATAACTTTGCATATCCGCGTTCCCAAAATGCAGTTTGAAAAACATACCGAACTTCAAGCGGCGCCTCTTGCCGCCGAACAGCTTTTTTCCTCCCTGCACGGCTTATTGCGCGAAGATGCCGGCGAGCAGGAGCATGTGTCTTTTGAAATAGCCGCCACCAAAGACGGTATAAGTTTTTACTGTACCGTTCCAAAGCATATCCGCGGTTTTGTTGAGAGCCAGATTTATGCCCAATATCCCGACGCCCAAATTACCGAAAGCGGAGATTTTGCGGATTCTTCCGTGCCTTCTTTTTCCCGCAGCGGACATTTTATTTTATCTAAGGATTTAATGTTTCCCATAAAAACTTTTAGAGATTTTGAGGTTGACCCGCTGGCGGCCATAACAAGCGCTTTGAGCAATGTCGCCGACAAAGAGGAAGTATGGCTGCAGTTTTTGGTTCGCCCTATCCCCGACGGTTGGCAGGAGGCTGGCTATGATTACATAAAAATAATTACCGAAGGTACCAAAGCGGTAACCTTGTCCCTAAAAGAAATTATTAAAGACGCCTTTTCAGAAATTTTGTCCATTGTTTTTGTGGAAGTGCCAAAAAGGGTGGTTGCAAACGAACCTCCGCCTTTGCCTGTCCCCAAACCTTTGTCCGGCGCGCCAAAGCTCTCAAGCGATAAAGAACTTGAACTTGAAGCAATAGGGAACAAACTTTCAAAAATGGGGTTTGAAGTGGAGATAAAAATTGCCGCTTTCGCGCAAGATAGGGACCGGTTGGAAAACATTATCCGAGGAGTAACAGCGTCGTTCCGCCAGTTTTCCACCTCAAGCTTAAACAGCCTAAAAAGCGCCGATTGGGGGGATGATTTAATGAAAATAAAGGACGATTTTAAAAAGCGCACCTTGCACACCGACAAAATTGCGCTGTTAAACACGGAGGAGCTCGCATCAATTTTTCATTTACCCTCATCAAAAGTGGACACCCCTAATATTTCATGGACTTTAGCAAGCAGGGGAGAACCCCCGCTAAATTTGCCTACTGAGAACTGCACCTATTTCGGCGTTACCACTTTTAGGGATAAAAAAGTTAAATTTGGCATAAGAAACGATAACGCCGATCGCGACCGCCATATGTATCTGGTTGGAAAAACAGGCACGGGGAAATCCACCATATTCAAAAATATGATAATTCAGGATATGCGAAAAGGATTTGGAGTTGGGGTTATTGACCCGCATGGGGAACTGGTGGACTTTGTGCTTAATAATGTTTCAGATGACCGCGTTGAAGATGTAGTGCTATTTGACCCTTCGGATTACCAATATCCGGTGAGTCTAAATATGTTGGAATGCGCGGACCCCAGCCAAAAAAACCTTATGGCATCGGGTCTTTTGGCCGCCTTTTCTAAACAATTTGGGTACTCTTGGGGTCCCCGTCTTGAGTACCTTTTGAATAACGCTATTTTAACTATGCTGGATGTGCCGGGTACCACGATGCTTGGCATTACCCGCCTTTTTGCGGATAAAAATTATCAGAACTATATTGTTCATAAGGTAAAAGACCCTATCATAAAAGAGTATTGGAATAAGGAGTTTAGAGATATGAAAGGCAATCAATCCCTTATAACGGAGTCGTTGTCTCCTATACAAAATAAAGTGGGCAGGTTTTTAAGCGCCTCCACAATGCGTAATATTTTAGGGCAGAGAAATTCTACTATAAATTTGCAGGATATTATGAATAACAAAAAGATTCTTTTGGTTAATTTGTCCAAAGGAAAAATTGGGGAGGATAACGCTTATTTGCTTGGTTCGCTTTTGGTGTCCCGTTTGTTTTTTGAAGTGGTCCAAAGGGTGAATATGCCTGAGGAGGAAAGGCAGCCGTTTTATTTGTATATAGATGAATTCCAAAACTTTGCGTCGGACTCGTTTGCGGATATTTTGTCCGAAGCGAGAAAATATCGTTTCGTTTTGCATTTAACGCATCAATATACGGCGCAGTTGTCGGAGCCTATTCAAAACGCTATTTTTGGAAATGTGGGCACTATCGTAGCTTTAACTTTAGGCGCGCAGGATGCGGCGGTTCTAGCGCCGGAGTTTGCGCCGGTTTTTGAGGAGAATGATTTGATTACTTTGGAAAAGTTTCATTTTTATGTAAAGCTTATGATAGACGCTATGACAAGCGCGCCGTTTTCGGGGGCGTCTTTGCCCCCTCCTTCAAAGGAGGAGTATACGAATAACAAAGATAAAGTTATTGACGCAAGCCGAAGAAAATATGGCACGAATTATTTAGAGGTGGAGGCTAAAATAAAGGCTTGGATTGAACGGCCGTTTGATTTGGGGATGGCTATTGCGGAAGAGCACCGTGAAAAAAAAGCAATGGAAACCCAGCAGCCGGCGGAGGAAGGGGAGATAAGGTTAAATCCTAAACGATTAGATACCAGAGTTTAAAAGAAGGGGGTGATATTTTTGTTTAGTAAAAGCATAAAAAATCAGATACAGCTTGTTAATCAAGCTATAAACGCGTCCATTAACTCTTTGAATTTAACTAAACAGCTTATTAACGAGCTGGAGAGGGTATCGGGTTCTTTTGGTACCTCTATGCCCGGGGTTGGAAGAACAGTTAATATACCGGGAATAATTGGAACCTACGACGGCGAAAATATGGTAACGGAAAAAGGCCAAAAATTTCCTGTACCCCAAAACTATGCTTCCAAATCGGAGTTGGTGTACGGGGATACCTTAAAGAGAATTGAAGAGGGTGGGGGATTGGTATTTAAGCAAGTACAAAGGGTTAAACGATTGAAAGTTCCGGGAGTCTTGGTTAAAAAAGAGGGCCGCTGGGCGGCGGTAACAAGCGAAGGCAGCTATAAGGTTTTGGATAGAACGGTGGAACATTTTGGATTTAAGGAAGGGCAGGAAGTTATGGCAGTTGTTTCGGAGAACAACAAAACTGCGCCTTTCGCCGCTATAGAACAGCTTAAAAAAGAGGAAAGCGGAGCGGTTTTGCCAAAACCGGAGGAAGAAAAGAAAGAAGCGGTTTCGGAGGAAAAAAAGCCTGCGCCTGTGTCTGTGCCTGCGCCTGTGCCTGTGGCAAAGACTAAAGAAGCGCCAAAAAAGGAAAAGCCTAAAGCAAAAAAAGAAACCAAAAAAGAAGAGTCGGCAATGAGTTTAAGCGAGGAAAAGCCTAAAGGAGGTTCTTCTGTGGCGCTTAAAGACGATGATTTAAGATAGCATCGTAAATCTTTAACCCCCGAGGTTAAAGGGTTTTTTTGTGTTTGTCGGTTCTCGTTGTGATGAAGGCTTAGAGAGCAGGGTGCATTTAAGGTTTTACTTGCCACCTCTTTAGGGGTCTGACCCCAAAGGGGTTAGACCCCTATTACAATCGGAAATAGATTTTATTTTGGATGGGCGAATTTATGGGTTTTATTCCTCTTCACTAGGAAGTTCCAGTTCGATTTCTTCCAGCCGTTCGTGTTTGGTGTATGGTCTTATATCCTGCTTTTTGTCTTTAAAAACTGGTACGGGGCTTTTTAAGAGCACAATGCCATGCTTTCTTTTAGCCATTAAAAGGGTTGCCGTTCCTTTCCATGAATTGTTAAGTTTTTGCTCCAGTTCCTTGCCGCTTTTTCCTTCGGCTTCCGCTACTTTGTCCTTTTCAATATAAAAGCTTAATTTTCCTTTGCCCATAGTCGCTGTAAATTTTGTGCCTACTTCAAAAAAGTTTGCGTCATATTTTTGAACGAATTTAATTAGAGCCTTTGTTGTGATGGCTGGTTCTATAACAAAGTCAAGCTTTTTTTCTGAATCGTTGAGTTTAATGGTTTTTGCCTGCCCGGCATATTTGGAAAGCGCTCTTAAATTCTTTTCCGCCGTTTGGTTTATGGGATCGTGCTTTAAGGTTTCTCTAAAATATTCTTTAGCCTTTTTAATATCCCCGATTTCGGCATAAGCCCGTCCCATTCTGTTTAGAGCGTACACATCGTCGCCTTTTTCTTTTAAGATTTGGTCGTTCAGACCTATGGCTTTGTACCACTCTTTATTCAACGCCGCCTTTACCGCTTGCTGTTCAAGAGCGGGAGTATTTTGCATAAGTAAAATATACTTTAATTAACTTGAATGTCAATAGGTGGGGGGGGTGGGGT
>Ga0210017_1002577_pt1 | contig 15434 bp, 12 predicted proteins | sample CryGeyCG2014_020_FD_183966 | JGI IMG/M metagenome (GOLD analysis project Ga0210017, IMG submission 183966) | Groundwater microbial communities from aquifer - Crystal Geyser CG08_land_8/20/14_0.20 (SPAdes) (version 2) | ecosystem: Environmental > Aquatic > Deep subsurface > Groundwater | place... | reverse complement strand
TTTAGAGGACGGCAGGGTTTCTGCCTCAATCTGACTTACGGTATCTTCAACGGCTTCATCAATGATTTCCCCTATTTTCAAATCGTTAAAATAGCACGCTGTATTATAACCGCCTCCGGCGGCGACTTCATCGCCGGATGAAGCCACAAGTTCAATATGAAAAGATGCGAACGATTTCCGCGCCTTTCTCAAAAGACCTTCGGAATTCGCAAGCGTTATTTTTGAACTTCCGGCCGAAAAAGATGCTTCAAGAGTCTTTTTAATTCTCCCATCCGCCGCTTTCGCTTTCTTTTCCGCTTCAAACAGAATATCCCAGAGCCCTTCGCTTCCGAGACAGGCGGTCTTTTCGTCGTAAATATCGCAGGCATACGAATTTTTAAAGGAAGAAGACGGAATGTCCCATCCCCAGTCATTTATGGGGAAAAGATTTTTCATGGCTTCCTCATAAAGTTCTTTCAAATTCGCTTTTTCGTTTGTTGAGGCAAAACCCATTTGGCCTTTCCTTATTATTCTGAATGACGCGCCGAAACTTGAAATATTCTCGTCGTCCGATTTTTCGCCGTTCCGAACAGTTACCGAAAAACCGGATTTTTCCTGAAGAAATAATTCCCTCATCTCGCCTGCGGAACATTTCAGAAGATCCGAAAATTCACCCATGCAGGATAAGAAAGAAGAGAAAGAAGGATATCAGGAGACAGATAACGCCCATCCTGCGTTTGTAATGAAGCACGTATGAATCATTAAAAATAAAAAAATTGACAAAAGCGTGTATTTTTATGACCCAGCTCTCTTTATAAAGATATGCCGCCGCCAGAACGAGAAAAAACAAAGCAATTAAAAAAATAATAAATGCCATTTGGAAATTATATAAAAAAATCGCGCTCCGTGTCAATAAAAGTTTCGCCGCGGAAACGAACGGTAATTTTTTAAATCTTACCTATCTCGGCGCCGAAGGCCGCGCATTTTTCTATGCTTTCCTTATCCGGATTCCACAAACATTTTATGCCCCGGTTTATTAACTCAAATCCGGATTTTGTCAATAAATCATTCAATTTATCCACGGATTCGCCGCTCCATCCGTAACAGCCGAACGCCGCCGCTTTTTTATTTTTAAATTTTAAACCCTCAATCATCTCAAGAATACCGGCGGCCGCGCTTGTTATCCCTCTGCCGATTGTGGGCGAACCGACAAGAATCGTCTTTGATTTGAATATTTCCGTAATAATGTCGTTCTTGTCTTTTTTCGCGACATTAAACAATTTAATGTTGACGTCCTTATCGGATTTTTTAATGCCCGATGCGATGTTTTCCGCCATAATTTTTGTGCCGTCCCACATCGTATCATAAAGAATCGTAATCTGGTTTTCCTGATAATTTTTAGACCAGGAAAGATATTTCTCCACAATCTGCGCCGGATTATCCCGCCAGATGACGCCGTGACTGGTCGCTATGATATCAATGGGAAGTTTTAATGCCCGCACTTCATTAATTTTCTTTTCAACCAGAGAACTAAACGGCGTCAGAATGTTTGCGTAATATTTAATGCACTCCGAAAAGAGCTCGGCCTGATCGACCAAATCATTAAACAAATATTCGCTGGCATAATGCTGGCCGAAAGCGTCATTGCTGAACAAAATATTATCCGATGTTAAATAACAAGCCATGCTGTCCGGCCAGTGAAGCATTTTCATTTCCACAAAAATCAGCGCTTTGCCGACGCCCACTTCAATTTTATCGCCCGTTTTAACCGGACGAAAATTCCAGTTCTGATGATAATGGCCTTTGAGGGATTTTATTCCGTTTTCGGTGCAGTAAACCGGCGTCTCCGGAATCTGACTCATCAGTTCGGGCAGGCCTCCGCTGTGGTCTATTTCCGCATGATTGGCAATCACATAATCAATTTTGTTTAAATCAATCTCTTTTTTCAGATTCTCCACATATTCTTTTGCAAACGGTTTCCACACGGTATCGATAAGAACGGTTTTTTCTTCTCTGACCAGATACGAATTGTAGGTGGTTCCTCTGTGTATGGAATACTCGTTGCCATGGAATTTTTTCAGTTCCCAATCAATCTTTCCGACCCAATCAACATTGTTTTTAACTTTAATCTTCATAAATTATCCCTCCTTAGGTAAACTGGTAATGTCAAAATTATACTGACATTATCCATAATATTCCGTCGCTAAAACCACTTATTTGCCTGCCCCCCTCCTTTGAAAAAGTGTTTCATCCGCCGGGGCGGGAGGTTCTCCCCTTTGAGAAAGGGGAGTATTCCTTAATATCAACTAACTTTTCATATTTTATTTGACACTACCGCCGGACGGCCCGAACAGGAGCCACTTCCACAGCGGAAGAAACTTAAATTTTCTTTCTATGTTCTGCCACTTCACAATTTCTTCATTTTCATAATCGTCGGTCAGGACAAGAATATTTCCGCACTTCAATTTTTGACTCGCCATTATCGTTGACCTGATTTCTCTGTTTCTTGTATTTACATCCTCAATGTCAAAGCATCCCTGAATCAGTTTTTCTACCTTCGTCCCTTTTTTAATCACAAAATCCACTTCCTTGCCCTGAGAATCGCTATAGAAAAAAATCTCCTCGCTGTCTTTATTCCTCAACAGTTCGGTCAAAACAATATTTTCCATAATTTTACCGTAATTCGGGCTGAACTGGGATGCGACCGCATTAATAAAACCGGTGTCAACGACATAAATTTTTTTCGGCTGCATCATCTGGTTTTTAACCTTGAAAGAAAAAACATTCAGTTGATTAAAAATACAGGACTCCTCAAGATAAGAAACATAATTTTTTACGGTGTGAACGCTTCTAATGTCAAAAATATTTTTCATCCGGTTATAACTCATACGGGAAGAAAAGTTAGAAAGCAGATAAAACGCCATCTCTTTCAGAACCTTAACATACTTTATTGAAAATCTGGAGAGCACATCCTTCACTATTATCTGACCGTATAAATCCCGTAAATATTTTTCCTTTGCCCGGCCGTTTTTCAATTTTATCACTTCCGGAAAACCGCCGAATTTCATATATTCGGCAAACAAATTTTTTATTTCCCCCCTTTTTTCGGCTATAAAAGCGTCTTCTGTTTTATATTTTTTATTTTTATATTCCACAAACTCCCTGAAAGAGAAAGGGAAAAGTTCCGCAGCGATGTGTCTTCCTGTAAGATGAGTCGCCAGTTCCCTGCTCAAGAGCCGGGAATTGCTGCCTGTGATAAATATATTATATCCCAGCCGCTTCAATCTATTGACGAACAATTCCCAGCCCGCGGCATTCTGCGCCTCATCAAGAAAAATATATTTCAGAGCCGGGTTTATTTCTTTAACGGTTTCAAACAAAGCATTCAGGTCGCCGGGCTTTGTCCCGATTAATCTTTCATCGTCCAGATTTATATATCCGTAGTTTTTATTTTTCAACAAAAGATGCACGAGAACGGATTTCCCGCATCTTCGCACTCCCGTTATAACTTTGATTAGATTCCCCGTAAACAGTTCTCCGGTTTTTGAAATTATCTCCCTTTTGATTATCCTTTCCTGAAAAATTCTGTTAATCTCTTCTCTCTGTTCAAGGAGTATTTGCTTCAAAACTCTTTTTTCCATTTTTCATCCACTGCAAAATATTATAAATTATTTTGCAGTTCAATGCAAATTTCTTTACATTTTCTCCCGGCGCTTTTGTAGCGGTGCGATTGCCATCGCGCATAGCAATGCGGCCGCTACCTTGCAGGTTGCAAAGCTTTACCCTGCAGGACTGCTATCCCGCCGCTGCATTTTTCAAATCCCCCCTCATCTCATTACGACACGTATCGTTACGACTTCTGTCGTAATGATGTAATAAAATATTTTCCGCAAATCGGAAATCAAGTTAGAGTTACCGCCGCACCTTGATTACATCACAAGTTTCTTTCAACTTTCAAGACCTGACCCCTGTTTTCAAGGACTCCGGGTTTTGTTTCAAGGACCGCCGTCGTGCCGGAAGGCGCAAAAGCCACTCGCCACGGTTTTAAATTTCTTTTGACCTCAAGAATCCTAAAAACCTCTTTGTCTCCGGCTAAAAAAAATACGTCTATCTCAAATTTCATAAAGAACATATGCACGCTTCCACAGGGCAACAAAAGCATTCCGTAATCATCCGCTATTTTTTTTCTGCCGAGAAGCCCTTTGAGGCGCGCAAAGAAAGAGTCCGCAATTTCAAGTTCGGAAATAAGGCACCGCCCTTCAGCGTCGTATAATTTGCCTCCTCTTGCTTTTGCATTTTTTTTCTTCTCTTCCGCAATTTTTACATCACAAGTTTCTTTCAACTTTCAAGACCTGACCCCTACTATTTTTATACCGAGATCGCGAAGCTGAGCGGGCGAGACAGCGGCCGGCGCAGATGACAGGGGACATTCGGCGTTCTGCGTTTTGGGAAACGCTATGACATCCCTTATTGAATCAAGCCCGAGAATTTTGACGGCGAGCCGCTCCAGACCGAAAGCAAAACCCCCGTGAGGCGGGCAGCCGTATGACAGCGCTTTCAAAAGAAAACCGAATTTTTCATTGTATTCATCTTCCGGAATCCCAAGAATCTCAAAAATCTTTTTCTGCACTTCCGCCTGATGTATCCTCACCGACCCGCCGCCGAGTTCCTCGCCGTTTATAACAAAGTCGTATGAAAGGGACTCCATTTTCAAGGGATTTTCTGAAAAAATGTCGCCCACAGGCGCCGTAAAAGGGTGGTGAACCGACTCAAGCCCGCCTTCTTCGTTTTTTATGAAGAGCGGCGCATCCACCACCCACACCGGGTAAAAGCCGTCCTTCATCAATTTAAAATTTTTCGCAATGCTCATCCGCAGGGCGCCCATCATTTCAAACGCTTTCTTTGAAGTGCTCGCAAAAATCATTCCGCTTGCAAAATTAAAAAGTTCCTTAATTTTATTTATCTCTTTTTCCCCGAATAACTTGAGCACGGGGCTTTTTAAATCATCACCGTCTTTTTTTATCCACACAAGGCCGCCGGCTCCGAGTGCTTTCGCATCAAGCGTCAAATCGTCAAGTTCTCCTCTGGAAAATTCCCGAGCCGCAAAGAATGCAACAATTTTGTTTCCCGCCTGAACTTCTGACCTAAAAACGTTGAAAGGGGAGTCCCTGAAAACTTCCGTGATGTCTTCGAGCGTTGAAATTTCAACCCTCAAATCCGGTTTATCCGAACCGAATTTTTTCATTGATTCATCATATTTCAAGGATACAACAGCCGGCAGTTTTATGCCGAATTCCTCAAATATCTTTTCCACAAGGGCCCTTGATGTTTCCATAATCTCATCCCTTGCCGTAAAAGACATTTCCATATCAATCTGAAGAAATTCAGGCTGACGGTCGGCGCGCAGGTCTTCGTCTCTGAAACACTTCGCTATCTGGTAATATTTTTCTAACCCCGCCGCCATCAAAATTTGTTTAAAAAGCTGCGGCGACTGAGGCAGCGCGAAAAACGCCCCGCGCTGCATCCTTGACGGCACGAGATAATCCCGCGCTCCTTCCGGCGTTGATTTTGTGAGTATCGGAGTCACCACTTCTATAAAACCGCAACCGGAAAAATAATCCCGCGTTATTTTCATTATCCTGTCCATTGAGACAAGATTTTTAAGCATGCCGGCTCCTCTTAAATCCAGAAACCTGTATTTAAGCCGCACTTCCTCGCTCACCTTTTCGCCGGGATAAAACGGCAGAGGTTCGCAGGTGTTCAAAACTTCAAACTCTTCAACCCAAAGCTCCACTTCTCCCGTCGCCAGTTTTTTATTTACGGAGTCCTTCGGTCTTTCAAGGACTTTACCTTTTACTTTTATGACAAATTCCACTCTGAGCATTGAAACGTTTTTCGCGAAATCGGCGCCTTTTTTTGTCACATCAAAGACGATCTGAATTTTACCGGAACGGTTCCTCAAGTCCGCAAAAACGACGCCCCCGTGGTCTCTGAGAGCGTCAACCCATCCCGAAATCTCAAGGGTCTTCCCGGCAAACGATTTATTTACCGAATTGATTTCAATTCTCAAACCAACCTCATCACGATTATCTGCATAATGACATTCGTTATAAAGCCCGCCATAACGTCATCCGCCATTATCCCCCAGCCGCCCGACAGTTTTTCAGCCATTTTTATCGGTTTTATTTTAGCGCCGTCTAAAATTCTGAATATTACAAAAGCGATGACGATAAGCCAGAATTTTTTCGGGACAAAAGCCATTGAAACAAGAAAACCCATTATCTCGTCTATAACAATTTTAGGGCAGTCCTTCTGAGCGAATATATCCTCCGCTTTTCCAGAAATGTAGACGCCCGCGGCGATGCCGAGCACTAAAAGCATCCAGTAGTCGCTCGGGTAAGAAAGGGAATCTCTCCATATGACGAATATTATAACGCCCACAACCGTCCCTATTGTTCCTTCCCCGGGATGGGGTGCATAATTGGAAACTCCAAAACCCGTGGCAAGAAATTTCATAATTTTATCCTTCACCGTCTAACCTCCCGTATTACTTTTTTTCCATTTTACTTTTTTCTCTTTTTTCTCCCCCTTAAAAAGGGGGAGAATCGCAAACCTGAAAGGTTTGCCCTACTGCTAAAAACTTCTCTCCCTTGATAAGGGGGAGATTGAGAGGGGGTTTATGCTTGCCCTTCAAAAAGATAGACATATTTCAAAATGTAATTTACGCCGCTCAAAAATGTGGTAATTGTGGCGAAAATCATCAGGTACAACGGGAACCCGTAAATTACTTTAAACGATCCGAGTCCGAAAGGCCATTTCGCCTCGGCGCTTTTTATTATAATTATCAGCAAAGTCGCTATTATTGCCGTCAGCTGCACCGTCGTTTTAACCTTGCCGGAAAAAAGAGCCGGAATAGATATCTTTCTGCGCGCGGCGAGGACTCTTATTCCCGAAATGATGAATTCCCTTGATATAATTATGACAATCATCCACCATTCTATTCCGAGCCACGACACTTTTGTAAAATATATCAAAGCCGATATGACAAGCAGTTTATCGGCGAGAGGATCCATAAACTCTCCGAGAACGGTAACCTCTTTGCGGCGGCGGGCGACAATCCCGTCCACACAATCGGTGGAAGCGAGAAAAACAAAAATCAGAAATGCCGCCAGATACGCCCAGAAGCCCTTTATCTCAAGCAGAAACATAAATAGTGGAATTCCGAGCATTCTTGTAAAAGTTATTTTATTTGCGAGAGTCATTTTCTTAAATCAACCACCCGGGCTTTTTTCGGAAGAGAAAAAACGCCTTTTTTTAGACGTCCGTTCTTTACATATTTAACAATTTCCGTTTCGGTTCTTGCAAGGGGATTTGCAACACTTATTTTTTTTATCATATGCGTGGTGGTATCATAGCAAATTTGAACGTCTTCGTCTTCGGTTTTAAAATTCAGAATTTTATAAGGGACATGCTCCCTTTCCTCGTTAGAGAACTCTGTAACGGGGGTTACCGCGGATGTATCTCCTGTTGGGATATCCAGATATTTAAACACCGGATTTCCCCCTTCCCAGACGCTTACATAAATTTCATTGTATTTTTTAATATATCTCTTCATCAATCCGTTTTCAATAAGCGCTTGCTCCTCCGGCATTTTGAGCATAAACCTCATCGGTTTTTTTTCATAAAATATTTCGCCCCAGTCGCTCAAAACTTTCTGCGAGTCGGACACTACGGTTTTTTTAAAAAATTGCGCATAAAAAGTTTCCGCCGTTTCAATATTTTCTTTAAATTCGTCTCTGACTTTTTCCTGAGCGCCTGCGACGGTTGCGGTCGAGAAAGATGAGTCCGCGCGCGTTTTGAGCGGTCCATAACTTGCGGCGTTAAGGGAAACTGTCAATAAAAGCGCACAAAGAAAAGCACAGAATTTCATATCTCCGCTTTAAATTTTTCTAATGCCCCCTGTCAAGAATTATTTCTCGTCTCATAGAGTTTCACATTTCCGCTTTAAGTTTTTCTAACGATTCCTCATCAAGAAGTATTTCCCGCCCCTTGGTGGGACCGAGATCTTCCCCGATTATTCCAAGTTCATACATCGTATCTATCAAGGCGGCCGAACGGCCGTAACCTATGTGAAAACGCCTCTGGAGGAGCGACGTTGACGCTTTCCCCTGACTTATGAGAAATTCCGCGGCATCCCAGAAAATATCGTCCGTAATTTTGGATGCGGATAAATTTCTCTGTTTGACTTCGCGCGCAAGGTCAAGATATTCAAATTCTATATTCTGGTTTATGATAAAACGGACAATTTTCTGCACTTCATGCCTTGAAACAAACGGCGCCTGTATTCTTTCAAGAGAACTTGAACCCGGCTGAAGATAAAGCATATCACCGTTCCCGAGAAGCGCTTCGCCGCCCTGTGAATCAAGTATCGTGCGCGAATCTATTTTGGAAATAACCTGGAGAGACAATCGCGCGGGCAGATTTGCTTTTATCACTCCGGTAATGACATTGACCGACGGCCTTTGCGTTGAAAGAATTAGGTGTATTCCGCAGGCGCGCGACATCTGTGAAAGACGGGTGATGGCAAGTTCCATATCCCTCTGGGCGACGTTCATTAAATCGGCAAGTTCGTCTATTATCACAATAATATAGGGAAGCATCTCTCCCGTTTCATGAAAACCTGCGATGTCTCTCACACCCACCTGCGAAAATATTTTCAGTCGTCTCTCCATCTCAAACACAACCCACTTCAGAGACGCCACCGCTCCGGAGACGTTTGTCTCGACCCTTGACAAAAGGTGCGGGATGTCGTTATAAACGGTTAACTCAACCATTTTGGCATCAATCAAAAGAAGTTTAAGGTCCCACGGCGCGAATTTGTAAAGCAAACTCAAAATTATGTTGTGTATAACGACGCTTTTCCCAGAACCCGTCGCACCTCCTATAAGAAGATGCGGCATCGTGCCGAGGTCGGCGACGATTGCATCTCCAATCACATTTTTGCCGAGCGCTATCGGAAGTTTTGCGGGCGATAAGACATACGCATCCGAGGTCAAAAGCTCTCTGAGGTTAATCACCGCCCTATTTTTACGCGGCACCTCTATACCGACCGCGGCTTTCCCCGGTATGGGCGCAAGAACTCTGATAGATTCGGCCATAAGCTGGAGCGCAATATCATTTGTCAAACTTTGAACCTGCGATATCTTCTGACCCGCTTCCATTGAAAGTTCATAGCGTATAACGCAGGGGCCGATTATCACTTCTGAGACCTTCGCTTTTATACCGAAGGAGTCAAGCGCTTTTTCAAGGGACTGCGAATCATAATTTTCTTTCTCGCCCCGCGGGCTTTTTATCAGAATATCCTCGGGAGGAAGCTGATACTCTTTGACACCGGACGGCCGCGTCTGCGGGATTTTGGGGTCAGGGGAGATTTGTTCCCGCCGAACGTCTGCACTTTGTTCGGCTTCATTCTTCCTTATTTCGTCTTCCGTCTGCGGTTTTGGGGGCATTTTTTTAACTTTTTCTCCGGCGGGAATCCGCCGCTTTTTGAGAAACTTCGTAAGAGCCAAAAGAGCGTTAAAAAGTTTTACAAAATGTATTGCCAGAAACCGCAGGATTTTTTTAACGCTTGTCTCAAAAGTAAAAAGCAGACCCATAATCAGTATAACCCCGTCAATGATATAGGCGCCTGTGTTGCCGAAGAGTCCTTTGAACGTAGCGGCGAAAATGTTTCCGGCGGCGCCTGCTGGAAGAATCGCCTGAACTTTTTTGGAAAGATCCAGAAATGCCGAGACCGCGCAGACAATTATAAAAATCCCGGCGAGTTTTTTCACAAGGTCAGGAATAACAGCGCGCGCGATAATAAGTATTCCGGCAAGCGCCAGAGCGACGGCAAAAACCGCGGAAACCCAGCCGAAAAGATAAAAGAGAGCGCTTACCACATATTTCCCTACAATACCCTGCGACGGCTCCCAATAAAGCCAGAGAAAAATGAGAACCCCCGAGGCGAGAAGAAAGAGCCCCGTTAAATCCGCCCTGTTATCCGCGCTTTTTCTTTCTTTCGCTTCTACCATTTTCTCATATCAAAAACAGGTTCACCACGGCGACAGTTAGAGCGTAAAAACCGAAATATTTGAGTTTCGCTTTTTTTACAAGTTTCACAAGAACGTCAACCGCGAAAACGCCGCTCAAAAATGCCGCGGCAAAACCGGCCGCCTGGGCGAGAGTAAAAAAACCGCCGTCAAAAGAAGAGAAAAGAATGTTGCCGAAAAGAACGGCGGGAATGCTCATATAAAATGAGAAGACCACGGCAAGGCGCCTGTCAAGGCCGCAGAAAACGCCCGCAGATATCGTCGAGCCGCTTCTTGAAACGCCCGGCAGAATGGAGACCGCCTGAAAAACGCCTATAATAAGCGAATTCGCCCATCCCAATTTTCTTTCATGTTTTCCGATATAGTCGCTTCCCAAAAGAAGCGCGGACGTCAAGACGAAAAAAAGCGATATCCATATTGAATTCCCTGAGAAAAAACGGTCTATGGTTTCTTTGAAAAAAAAACCCGCCGCGCCCGCGGGGACGCTCGCTACAAAAAGAAACCAAACCGTTTTTCTTGCGGTGACGCCGTCTTTCTTAAAAAAATCCCCAACCAGACAAAAGAGGTCTTTGCGAAAATAATAGAGAACCGAAAGGAGCGTCGCGAGGTGAAGAAAAGCCACTTCCTCAAAGCCGCCCGCGGAATCGCTTTTCATAACGCTTCTCAAAATAACAAGATGTCCGGAGGAAGAGACGGGCAGAAATTCCGTAATTCCTTGAACCAGGCCCAGCAAAACGCTTCTTGCTATATCAATCACAAATTAACCCCTACTGTCCTTCGGACTTCTCCCCCTTTCAAGGGGGAGATTAAGAGGGGGGGGTCTTCGCATTTTCCATTTCCCCCCCGCAATCGGGAATACTCCGTCAAAGGCGCCGGATTTACTGCGGCTCCTCAAAAACCTGCGGTTCGGCAGGAGCCTCTCCCGCCTCATTGTATTTAGCGAGAACTTTCTCGCTTATTTCACCATCAATTTCGGAATCTCTCTTAATCCTTATGGTATTGTAATATTTGCCGTCGGCGCCGCGCTGAGAGGGGCTTGCGACAAAAAGACCTTTTTCTCCTTCCACAACCTTAAATGAATTGACCGTAAAATCTTCGTCAAAAGTCACAACGGCAAAAGCCTTTATTTTCGAAGAACCTTTCGCGAGCCTGATAACAACATCCGTAACCTTCATTTTTTACCTCCCTAAATCGTACCTGTTTCTCGGCGATACTGCCGATGCCATCAATAAATTTAAATGTAAGTATATCATTTTTCGGCAAATATTGGTAGTAGCCGCACCGTCTTACGGTGCAAAATCCCTAATATCTGCTATAATTAAAAATATGGAAAATGTTTTTGTCTCCGTTATTATTCCCTGTTATAATGAAGAAGCCAACCTCCTCAAAACTCTAACTAAAACCGACGATTATCTGTTCGGTCAAAGTTATACTTCCGAAATAATAATTGTTGATGACGGTTCAACCGATAAAACAACCGAAATCGCGCAAAAAGCGACGCGGACTGAAAAAATCATTATAACTCTCGACCGCAACACGGGCAAAGGCGAAGCCGTTAAACGCGGCGTTGAGAAATCCCGCGGAGAATTTATTCTTTTTTTCGATGCGGATTTTTCCACGGACATACGGGAACTTGGTAAATTTCTTAAGGCCTCGGAAGACGGAGGGGATATTTTAATCGCTTCAAGAAATCTGCCGGAAAGCGTCCTTGACCCGCCCCAGCCGGCGGCGAGAAGAGTGATGGGTTTTTTCTGCCGGATGCTTGTAAAAGCGATTGTCGGTTTGAAGTACTCCGACACGCAATGCGGTTTCAAACTTTTCAAACGTTCGTCGGCGCGAGACATTTTTCCAAAAATGAAAACAACGGGTTTCGCTTTTGACATAGAACTGCTCATGCTCGCCAGAGAACGAGGATTATCTGTCAGAGAAATTCCGGTAACATGGAGAAATTCATCTTCTTCCAGAGTGAGCCCCATCAGGGACTCGCTGAAATTTTTCATTGAACTTTTAAAGTTGAGATATCGGTAGTTGCAGACCCCCTTGGGCAACTACATTTCCGGCGAACAGTTCTCAATAATATTCAAGATTTAATTTTCAATAATTTGTAGCGGTCGCCGTAAGGCGACATTTCACCGTCTATATGCGAGCTTACGCTCGCCGCTACAACTGAAATTTTGCCATAAGGATTTTTTATGGTTAAAAACAAGAACGGCGGATGGTGTCCGACGGGGCTGTGTGAGCGAGGGATTTGCAGAATGCCCGTAGAGAACGAAGTCGCGAACCTTCTCACGTGAGCGTCCCCGACGGATATCTCCGCCGTTCTTTTGCTTATGGCAAAACTTCAGAATCTGTTCTCAAAAACATTTGCGACATTTGCCCTGAAATTGTAGAATAATACAAGTTAAAGTATCAGTTACGGCCAAGGGCGGAGGGAAGCCCCCCGCCGGAGGCGGATGTTCCACCTCTCAATCTCCTCCGCCTACGGTGGAAGAAGGGGAGAGTGAGGAGTAAGGTTTTATGTGTTTTTGCGCTTGGCGTGTTAAACTTTTTTTAAGGCAGGTTTTCGCCGCCGCCCCTGCATTGCTTTTTTTCTCCGTTTCGGTTTTTGCTTCAAAGACGGTGACAGAGACAACTTCATCGGATTTTTCCGCAGGCGAAGCGTATAATCTTTTTGTTGACAGCGCAAACGATAATATCAGGTGCGAGAACCGCTGGACGCACCTTGCGGGAAGCGTCGGGAATCTTTACGGCTGCAAAGCGGCATCGGAAGACGACGTTATTCTTTTTGGAGGCAAAACGTCCACATCTTCCGAGGTCTGCACAAACGCTACTTTTTCTCTTGACACCCTGAGCGGCGAATGGAATGCTCTTTCGGTTTTTACCTCGCCGAGCGGGCGTATGGCGTTCGCTATGGCCGGAGACGGAGAAGGCAGTATCGTTCTTTTCGGCGGATGGGACGGCTCAAAAGTTCTTGACGACTCCTGGATTTTTTCAAACGGCAACTGGCACTCCGTTATTTGTTCCACTCATCCTTCGGCGCGCCTTTCAGCGTCTCTCGTCTCTCTCGGCGGCGGCAAACTCCTTCTTTTCGGCGGTAAAAGCGGAGGAAATTATTTTAACGATGCCTGGATATTTGACAATACCTCTCCGAATAAATGGGAACTTGTTAATGTTAATGCGGCGGAGCTGACCCCTTCGCCGCGCGCTGAATGCGCCGCTTCTCCGGCGGGCGCGGGAAAAGTTCTGATTTACGGTGGCGAAGCGGGAGGAAATTATTTAGACGACTGCTGGATTTATGAGTCACCGGCGACCTTCCGTGAAATTGACGTAGGCGCTTCAAACCCGGGCAAGAGAGCTTTTGCCGGTATGGTTTATGATGCGGATATAAATAGAGCCGTTCTTTACGGCGGAGAGAATGAATTCTGGGGCAACATAACTTACAATCAGCAGTTGTGGATTTTTAACCCGTCCGATGAAAAATGGACTCAGATATATTCTTTTACGCCGCATCCGCCGGCGAGAAAATACCACGCTTTCTGTTTCGTTCCTTCCTACGGGGCGGTTCTTTACGGGGGAGAGACGGATGAGCCCGACGAAATATTTTCGGACACCTGGCGTTATGTCGTATATTCATCAGGCGTTTATATTTCAAAAATCTACGATACGGGCTCGTCGGTTAATCCGGTGGAATACAAAAATCTCTGGTGGTACAGTTCGGATGCGGGCGAGGTGAAGTTTCAACTCGCCGCATCGTCAAACACCGATAATTTTGTTTTCACGGGTCCCGACGGCCAGGGCTCTTATTACAGCGCAAGCCCCGTCGTTCTTGACTCTTCGCGCGATTCACTGAGATATTTCAGGGAAAAAATAATTGTTTCCTGCGAGAGCGAAAAGATGTACGGTTTTTCTTTTAATGAGTCCAATTTGAAATACAATCACAAACCCGCGGCGCCCATTCCTTACGCGCTTCTATTAGGCAACGGCGATTCGGTTTCGGAAATAAATGCGAAGTTCCGCTGGTGGAATGCGTCCGACCCCGACGGTGATTCGCACACTTACGAAGTGAGAGTAGGAACGTCGTCGGATTTCAGCGTCTATAATTCCTCGGCGGGTATTCCCGAGGAGTATGGCACGGGTTATTCTTATTATGATGTGCACTATTCAACGGAAGGGCGTTATTTCTGGAAAGTCAGAGCGGCGGATGATTACGGTGACAGCGATTTTTCCGAGACATGGTCTTTTTATGTGGATAAAACGGCCCCTTCCAAAGTGTCCGACCTCGCGGCAGAAAAAGTTCTTTCGGAAAGAGGCGCGGTGAAACTGTCCTGGACATCGCCGGGCGACGACGGAACAATCGGAAACATTGTAGACGGAATCTGCAGAATCAGATACAAAAAGGACTCAAAATTTTCTATCTGGTGGGGTAGCGACCTCACCGAAATTTCATTTTCAACTTCTATTTTCTCCGGCAGAAGAACGGATTACACGGTAAGGGGGCTTGCGGACGGCGCAACTTATTATTTTGCCGTCGCGATGGAGGATGAAGCGCGGGACCAGTATAAAAATCTCGGCGGAATATCAAACAGCGCATCGGCGATGACCGATTCTCCGCCTTCCGTCAGTGTTGAAGGTCTGTCGTATTTAGAGGTGATAAAAGGGGATGCTCTTTTTAAGTGGTCCTTATCCGACACCGACGCGGGTGATTCTCCGTCGGTTGACCTTTTCTTTTCCACAGACAGCGGAAAGGGTTTTGTTCAGATTGCCTGGAATATTCCTGATGGAACGACAACATTTATGCTCAACACTCTGCTTTACGAAAATTCCGACGGATGCGCGCTTAAAGCGGAAGCGTATGATACGGCGGGCGCTTTCGACGTCAGCGTTTCCACTCTTTTTATTCTGCGAAACGACAATTATGCTCCGTCGGTGAGCATTACGCATCCGTCGTCGGGTGAAGTTATCGGCGGGAGTTATTCGTTAAACTGGACGATTTCCGACAAAAACGCGACCGATACGCATTTGACAACTGTTTATATTTCTTCGGACGAAGAATCGTGGGACGCTCTTATTGAAGAAACAGCGTTCGTTTCTTATACGCTTAACACGATGCTTTTCAAAAGCGGAGTTTATTTTTTGAAAGTTGTTGCAAAAGATTCGGGCAATCCTCCCCGCTCGGCGGCGGAGGAAGTTGAATTCCGGATTTACAACGAAAACACGCCCCCGAAAGATTTTTCGCTTCTTCTTCCCGCCTCCGGAGTCATTTTGAATTACGCGGAACCGTTTTTTTCATGGGAGGCGTCAACCGACGATGAAGGCGATTCAATAAGTTATACAGTTTATGTTTCTTCACATTTTCTTTTTTCA
>Ga0210017_1002576_pt1 | contig 15435 bp, 12 predicted proteins | sample CryGeyCG2014_020_FD_183966 | JGI IMG/M metagenome (GOLD analysis project Ga0210017, IMG submission 183966) | Groundwater microbial communities from aquifer - Crystal Geyser CG08_land_8/20/14_0.20 (SPAdes) (version 2) | ecosystem: Environmental > Aquatic > Deep subsurface > Groundwater | place... | reverse complement strand
GATTTGTAGTGATACAGCTCCTTCTTATAACTCCCGAAGCATTTGTTATAAAGGGATTGGTAACACAGATTATAATTATTGCAACATATCAACATACGGCGGTACATTTTTGTGGACGATTGACCCGGTTACTAGCGGCACCTTTGCCGAAGGCACAAATGCTAATTCTTTTAATCCCAAGATTAAATTCACCGGCACAACAGTTACCTTAAGTATTACCGATGCCTCAGGTTATGGTTCTTGTTCTGAAACTAAAACTATAGAGATTGCTCTTCCTCTGCCAAAATGGAAAGAAATTAAACCCTTTAAAATGTAGAAGCGGATTCACGCGGATAAGTATGCTGAAAAATACGCTGAACCGTTAGAAATTTTCTAACGGATTTTTTTATGTTATAATTAAAATATGGAAACAAAAAAAATCATTCCAGTACTTACACTCATGTTCTTTATTTTTGGATTAATAATTAGCGGAATTGTTGGTTACTCTTTAGGTTTGAAAAAAGTAAGATTTGTGACTGAAATACCAGAAATTCTTCCCAAAGAAATTTTTATGAGGGCTGGCGAAGTGACAAAAATAGAAGGAAATATAGTATTCCTCGAAGCCAAGGTTTTAGCCGGGGAAGCCGATCCTAAAACCGGTGAAGTCAAAACCGAGACCTTGAAGATTACGGTCAATGAAAATACAAAATTTAATTTTCCTCTAAACCCTAGAGAAGAAATATCGGTTGAAGCCAAATTTGAAGATATTAAAGTTGGCTCTTGGCTCTATGTTCTTTCTTTAGAAAATATTAAAAATAAAAAAGAATTTGTGGCAAAAGAAATTACCATCTTAAAATATGAGCAAATTTAGCTTTTTAATTCTATTCTTTTTAATTTTTCTATTTCTTTTTTCTACTAAAGATATTTTTGCCAAGCAGGAAGTTTATATTTCCGAAGTCAGATATTTAATTGACGATCCTAATTGTACTCCTGGTAATCGTTACTATAACCCTGCAACTGGTAAAGGAGTAATCGCTTGGATAGAAGATACTAATGGGACTGCTTCGGGGGGAAAAGTTTATCATGTTGCGAATAATCTTCCAGCTTCCCAAAGAAAATATTACGACGGCGACAAACCTGGCTTTGACTATGCTACCAACCAGATTCCCATAGTTAATACTAATTCTGCAATTGCAGGATTTCATTCTAATCTTTATACTTGCTATACGGTTAAAAATACGGGCGATGATCAAATTGAGGGTCTTAGGGTTTTGGGTGGTGAAAACTGGGGAACAGATATAAATAGTTCCCCTTGGTCTATTAATAATTCTTGGACTATTTCTTCTCTTCCTAATTATCTTAATCCCGGCGAGGTAAGTTATTCATCACAAGGATCTGAAATTAAAAATTTCCCCACTGGCTACCTTTGGAAAAGTATTGGTTTATATTGGCCTGACGGCACTACTGTCGATACTTATTCAGTAGCTGTTTTGTATACTCAAGGTCCAAATTTTTCTCCTCCTAATTTTGAATGTCCTTATCCTAATTCCAAAATAGAATACGGGAATTCTTATACTCTAACTTGTAATTATAAGAATGATTCAGCAGGCACAGTTTACCTAAAATTAGATAGTGCTGACTTTGCCACTCGACTGTGCGGAACCTGGGGCGTCCGTTATGTTCCTCCCTCCAAAATTCCAAGAAAAGCTATTTTTTATGAACCATTTTCAACATGGGACGATGGTAGCGGTTCAGCTATTAAATTATATCCTGGTCAAACAACCAAAACGAAAACTGTTACTATTAACGACACCTCTTCCCCCCTTCCTCAAAGAAATGTTAACTTAAGTCATCTCGGGGCTGGTTTTTGTCATAAGCTTTGTACAGATGCAAGCTGCACAGGATTTACCCCCTTGAGGGCTTGTACTTATCCAACTATTGGTCATGGCACTGGTAAATACTTAGGAATTAAAGATCCTGGCGCTCTTTCTAAGACAATTATAAAACCTGACGACACTGCCTCGTATTTGGTTTACTTTAATTTATGGAATCCTAACACTAGTTATAATGAAGCAGTTGATGGAGATGGTTATTATATTGATATTCAGATTATCGAAAAAGATAAGCAATGGCTTCAAGATGGTTCAACATCAATCTTTCATGATAAATTCTTGGCTAAAGAATTAACACAGGAAACTGATGCCACCCCTATTGTCCCTAAAGACAGTAACGGCAACCCTGTTTTTGCTGATAATGATGCTACTGTATATCCTTTTTTCTATGAAATTCCTAATATCGATCACCTTCCAGCAGTAGAGAATAAATCATATAGCCTTTACATCACTACTATTTGGATTAATCATCCCGGAACCCATGTTGACGAACCTATAGACCAGGTCAAAAGAAGTTTTGCTCCATTTGCTTACCTGCATTTAGATGATATAACTTTACCGGCTAGCCAAAGCACTATTTCTACTTTTGGTAATTACGTTTGGAACATCGGCTCTACTTTTTCCATTACCGTCCAAATCAGTTTATCTATTAGCGATCCTAAACTTTCAATTTCTCCTTCAACTTTAACTTTTACCTTAGGCCCGGGTCAAAAAGCATTTTTTCAACTTGATTTTTGATTATCATGGAACCAAGCCATCAAGTGATGTTGTTGATACTTTGACTGGCCGGGCGTTTATTCAGATTAGTGGTAGTCCTATTTTATCCCATACTAATTGGGCTCAAATTACTATTGAAAAATCAGCCGCTCCCGCCCTCTCCTCGGTTTTACTTAGTGGCTGGGGGTATTGCAATATTCAACCGGGGGCCGGTCAGGTTGGTTTTCAATGGAAATATGACGAAGCCAACGGAGAGAAGCAATCTCAATACCATCTTCAGGTCGCCACCAACCCCAGTTTTAATCCCGGCGTTTTAGTTGTCAAAACTATTCAAAATCAGACCATTGAGCCCGGCAAATTTGGTAGTGCAGGCGTGAACGTGGTTCTTAACCCCACTCCAAATCTTTCTGACTTAGATGTCGGCTACGGTTCACATTACTATTGGCGGGTGCAAGTAAAAGATGAGTCAGGGGACTGGTCTGATTGGGTTAAATATGAAGATACAAACGATCCTGATGGCGATGGAAATCCAAAAACCTTTACTACCCCCTCCCATCCTTATCCCTGGGTTGATTTCGCTTTTCGTCCTCTTCTTCCTACGGCTAAAGAAGTAGTTCAATTTGTTCAGGACGATCCTGGTTTAGCCGAGTCTTTATGTTATTCAGGTGGCGTTCATCTCTGCCAGGACGATCCTCATACCACCTATGGCTGGGACTTTAGTTATAATCCCGCTGATGGTTTTATAGTTGAGTCAACTTACAAAGGAAACGCCACCACTACTTATAATGCAGCTGATTCTTATAAAGTAGGCCTTCGGATAACTGATCCAACAATAGGTTCTTGCACTGATTTTAGGTCTCTCTCTATTACCATTCCTCTTCCTGGATGGAAAGAGATTCCGCCCTTTTAAAATTAGTAGAAGCGGATTCACGCGGATCTAAACGCGGATAGGCGCGGAAAAAGAGAGAATTTTTTTATTTCTCTCCTTTTTTGGTTATGATATAATAAATTTGTAGAAGCGGATAAACGCGGATGGCAACGCGGAAGGACGCGGAAGAAAATGGTAACAAAAAGAGGAGAAAATTTATTATACAAAGATATCAGTTATCAGATAAGAGGTGCTTGTTTTGAAGTTTATAAAAATTTTGGTGGAGCTTTTAAAGAGAAAGTGGTTGACCGAGCCCTAACCGAAGAATTAAAAAGCAGAGGTTTAAAAGTAGAGGATCAAAAGCCAATAGATATTTATTACAAAGGTAAAAAAATCGCTTCCTATACACCAGATAAAATTATTAATAATTCAATAATTTTAGAAATTAAATGTAAGCCATATTTAACTAAAGAGGATGAAAGACAATTCTGGTATTATCTAAGAGGATCTAATTATAAATTGGGTTTTTTAATTAATTTTGGTTCTAATAAATTAGAAATTAAAAGACGCATTTATGATAAAGCTCGAAATCCCATCCGCGTAAATCCGCGTCTTAATCCGCGTTTATCCGCTTCTACAAATAAGGGTTTTACTATGATTGAGGTTTTGGTTGTTGTTTTTATTATTGCTTTAATGTCAGGAATAATCTTTTCTAATTATCGCCAAGGTGGTCAGCAATTTGCCCTACAAAGAGCAGCTCATAAATTAGCTTTAGATATCAGGAGGGTCGAGGAAATGGCAATGTCAGCAAAAGAATTCGAGGGAGCAATTCCTCCGGGGGGATACGGAGTACATTTCAGTTTACTATCGCCTTACCACTATGTTCTTTTTGCTGATTGTGACGGTGATTTAGAGTACGATAATCCTGATTGCGGTTTAGTTAGTTGTGCAGCAGATTGTGCCTTTGCTACCCCTACCAATCCATTTCCAGAAAGCATTGAAGGGGAAGTGGAAATTGAAAAACCAGTTTGGATATGTAAGGTTTGCGGAGAAAACGTTGATGAACAAACTATTGTATTTACTCCGCCTGAACCAAAAGTAACACTCACACCCGGTGGGAACTCAACCCTTATCGTTTTAAAAAATAATGGTCAAACAAAAACAGTTCGTGTAAATAAAGCCGGCCTAATCGAAATAGAATAAATGAACTTCGAACTATAAACTATGAACTATGAAAAAATTAAAAATAATTTCAGCGTTCAGCGTTCAGCGTTCAGCGTTCAAAGAGGGTTTACTCTAATGGAAGCGATTGTGGCAATTTTTATAATTACAACTGGAATTGTGGGAGTTTTATCTTTGGTTACCCAAACAATTTCTTCGGCTACTTTTTCTAAGGATAAATTAATTGCTGCCTATTTAACCCAGGAAGGAATTGAAATTGTTAGAAATATTAGGGATACTAATTGGTTAGAGGGAGCGGCAAGCTGGGATGATGGAATTTCAGTTGGTGATTACGAGGCTGATTATACTAATACACAAGGGTTTTATCATACCTGCTCTTTTAGCCCTTTTACCGCCAATTGTGAATACGATAATCTCCACCCTCTTAGAATAGATGGCGGATTTTATAACTATTCTGGAGGAACTGAAACAAAACTTAGAAGACGAATCACCATTTTCGATAAAACCGATCTTAGTTCTCCTGCTGACGGAACGATTGATATGTTTAAAATTTCGGTTTTAGTAACTTGGCAAGAAAAAGGAAAAATTCACGAAGTTGAAGCCCAAGAAAATTTATATAATTGGAAATAACTTGTAGAAGCGCCCCGAACCAGAGCGGAGCACGGTTCGGGGCTGCCCCGTAGTGAACTTCGTTCTACTACTTGGGCGGAATTACGCCCGCCTGCCATCGGCCTGTCGGCCTCAGACGACTGGCGGGCAGGCGGATATCAACGCGGACTCCAACCCACCCACCACCCTCCCGCCTTCGGCGGGCCCCTGACGCGGAAAATGTATGCTTACAAAAAGTGGAGAAAATTTACTTCTTGAAAAGGAATCCTATACAAATAAGGGTGTAACTTTGATTGAGATGCTGGTGGCAGTGACTGTGTTTTCTATAACTGTAGGGGCAATTTCCGGTCTTTTCATTTCCGGAATTCGTTCTCAGAGAAGGGTTTTGGCAACCCAAGAATTATTAAACCAGACTAGTTATGTTTTGGAATATACGGGCAGGGCTTTAAGAATGGCAAAGAAAGATGATAGTTTAGGATCCTGCACCGGTACTCCCCACTTAAACTATGTTAAAACTGAAAGCGGAAATGGAATACGGTTTTTAAATCATCAAACCAAATGCCAGGAATTTCGATTAAATACCACAACTTTTCAGCTGGAGGTAAGAGAATCTACAGATTATACTAGCGGGAATTTACCAGCATCTTGGACAGATTTAACTTCAGACAAACTTCATGTAAATTCTTTTAATGTTAATCTTTCTGGAGCTACTCAACCCCCGGCTGATTATCTTCAACCAAGAGTAACTATTTTTTTAGAAATCGAAGGAAGGGAAACAGGGGTGGGCCGACCAAAAATTCAAATCCAGACCTCAATTTCCCAGAGAGACCTTGACGTTCAATATTAAAACTACGAAGTATGAAGTACAAAGAAATGAAAAAAACTACGAAGTATGAAGTACAAAGAAATGAAGAAATGAGACGGTTTTCGAATCTTCAGACTTCAGACTTCAGACTTCAAAAAGGGGTTTCTATCTATTTGGCTTTAATGATTATGTCTATTTTGTTAGCCATTGGTTTGGGAATAAGTTTAATTATAGTTTCCCAAATGAAAATGATAAAAGGAATGGGGGATTCGGTAGTTGCTTTTTATGCTGCTGATACCGGAATTGAAAGGGCGTTATATGAACCCATGCCTTCTTTTGGTGGGGATGTCGGCGACGCTTCTTATACAGTTGAAGTGGTTTGTTGTTGTCGAGGTGTTGGAGATTGTCTTTTTGGCGTTGGCGAATGTGCTGGATACGGATTAGAGGAAGATCTCGATTGTGTTTGTAACGCTTTTTATCTTTGCTATACATCGGTAGGAACTTATCGCGGAATAAGAAGAGCAATCGAATCCACTCGATAAATTTTCAAAAACAAAATCCCTGATTCGCTGTTTAATTTTCCAGTTTAAACAGTTAAGTGTCTGTTCATCACCTGGTGATGAACATGCATGAACATGCCTAAAACCTATTAAATTTTATGCCTTACAGATTTTTTGAAGAAAAATTGCCTCTTCACGTTTTCTCTCGAGCTGTTGAAAATAGAGAAATTTTTAAAAGTGAAGAAAATTGTTACCGTTTTATTTTCCAAATCTATGCCGCCAATGTTGGTAGGGCAGTTTTTAATATCCGCCGGCTAGACATAATGAAGGCTGCTCAAGCCATATTAAGTGGAGAGGAACCTTCTTCAAAGTTTATAATAAAGGAACACCCACCCCTGGTTTCCCTTTTTGATTTTGTTTTACCAATTACCCACTTCCATTTTCATTTATTGGCTAAATCAAAAAAATCTCTTGCTTTATTTATGAAAAAACTAAAAGGAGGATTTGTAAAATATTTCAACCTTAAAAATCTTCGTCAGGGAGCTCTCTTTAGCGGTCCTTATAAATCAATTCAAATTGAAAATCAAACCCAATCCGATGCGATAGTACGTTATATTACTATAATTAACACTCTAGATATCTATCAACCAGGATGGAGAGAGAAAGGTTTAAGAAATTGGGAAAAGGCTTATGAATTTTTAGAAAATTTTCAATTCTCTAGCTTTCCTGATCGAATTGGGAAGAGAAAAGCCAAAATTTTAGCCCCAGAGGAAATTTATGAAAAATATTCTCTAAAAATGGGTGGAAAAAGAGAATTTAAAGAATTTACAGAAAATTTCCTGAAAGAAAAACTTGTTTCCTTTAATTCCCTCTTCTTGGAATAAAATGTTCAAATTGTTCATCACCTGGTGATGAACAATGAGCAATCTGTCAGATTAAACATTGGATTAAACATTGTAAAATATTGTTCTTATTTGGAAATTTTTTTCCATTTTATTTTATAATTATAAGGGTATGGCTGAAGAATTATCAAAGGCTGAGGCGAAAAAAAGGATTGAAAAATTGAAAAGATTGATAAATCACCACCGCTATTTGTATCATGTTTTGGACAGGCAAGAAATTTCCGAGGCGGCTTTGGATTCTTTGAAAAAGGAACTTTTTGATTTGGAGCAAAAATATCCAGAATTTATCACTCCTGATTCACCAACCCAGAGGGTGGGCGGAAAACCCCTGGAAAAATTTGCCAAAGTCAGACATCCTGTACCAATGATATCTTTAAACGATGCCTTTTCCCAAGAAGATATGGAAGATTGGTCGGAAAGAAATTCGAAACTTTTGGAGAAAGAGGAAATCTCAAAGGCGAAGAGGACTTCGTCCTCTTCTTCACCTTCACTTTTGCTTCGCAAAAGTTCGGTAATTGATTTTTATTGCGAGCCAAAACTGGACGGTTTGGCGATTGAATTAATTTACAAAAACGGAGTTTTAAAAACCGGATCAACCAGGGGAGATGGAATTTTGGGCGAAGATGTCACTCAAAACTTAAAGACAATCGAGGCAATCCCCTTAAAATTGAGGGAAAAGGAAGAGGTTATCAAAGATTTAGAAAAGATCGACTTAAAAGATATCGCCGCTTTTTTGAGGGTCAGACCTGAGTCTGACCCTATAGTTGTCAGGGGGGAGGTTATTGTGACCAAGAAGGAGTTTAAAAAAGTAAACAGGGAACAAGAGAAAAAGGGGTTACCAACTTTCGCCAACCCAAGAAATATGGCCGCCGGTTCAATTAGGCAATTAGATCCAAAAATTACTGCCAAAAGGCACTTGGATTCAAATACCTATATTTTGATCACCTATTTCGGTCAAAAAACTCACCAAGAGGCGCATAAGATTTTAAAAGCTTTAGGTTTTAAGACCAACAACAAATATAATAAATTGTCTAAAAATTTGGCCGAGATTTTTGAATATCACGATTTCTGGCAAAAAAACCGAGAAAAATTACCTTATGAAATAGATGGAGTGGTGGTAACAATTAACCAAAATGAAATCTTTGAGAAATTGGGAGTAGTCGGTAAAGCCCCCCGGGGAGCAATCGCCTTTAAATTTCCCTTAAAACAATCAACGACTGAAATTGAAAATATTATTGTTCAGGTCGGTCGGACAGGTTCTTTGACTCCGGTTGCGGTTTTAAAACCGGTTGAGGTTGGGGGAGTAACAATTTCCAGAGCAACCTTACATAACGAAGATGAGATAAAAAGGTTGGGAGTGAAAATTGGAGATACAGTCATTGTTGGCAGAGCTGGTGATGTCATTCCTGATATCATTAAGGTCTTGCCAGAATTGAGAACTGGAAAGGAAAAAGAATTTAAAATGCCAAAAAAATGTCCGGTCTGCGGAACAAAAATTATTAAGTCGGAGGGGGAAGTTGTCTCAAGGTGCCCAAATCCAAAATGTCCGGCAAAACAGAGGAGATATTTTTATTTCTTTGTCAGCGCCTTCGATATCATAGGCCTGGGTCCAAAAATTATTGATAAACTATTAGATGCCGGTTTAATTTCCGATCCCGCAGATTTATTTAAACTAGAGGTGGGAGATATAATCCCTTTGGAAAGCCTGCCCCGTACCGTGACGAAGTCTCTGGTACGGGGATTTGCTGAAAAATCGGCCCAGAATTTGATTAAAGCAATTCAGTCAAGAAGAAAAATTAATTTGCCAAATTTCATTTTTGCCTTGGGAATTAGAAATGTTGGTGAGGAGACGGCTCAGGATTTAGCAGAATTTTTCGGTTCAATAGAAAAATTAAAAGAGGCATCTTTGGAGGAACTCCAGAGGATTCGGGACATTGGTCCGGTGGTGGCAAAATCAATTTTTGATTTTTTCCGAGAAAAAAGAAATTGTAAATTCATCGAAAAATTAAAAAAAGTTGGGATTAAAATAATCACTGAAGAAAAACCAAAACATCAGCCACTAAAAGGAAAGACATTTGTTTTGACCGGAAGCTTAGAAACAATGACCAGAGAGGAAGCAAAAGAAAAAATCCGCCTTTTGGGTGGAGAAATTTCGGAATCGGTTTCTAAAAAAACCGATTTTGTAATCTTTGGTGAAGAACCCGGTTCCAAACTTGAAAAAGCAAAGAAGTTAGAAGTTAAAACCATTGGGGAGAAGGAATTTTTAAAACTCATTTCCTAAAGATAAACCAATGTCAAAATATGATGTTTATGTGATGTTTAAGGTGTGTGATGTTTGTGATGTTTAAGGTGGCACCTTAAACAAAAAACAACTTAGATAAATAAAAAATGGTTTCGAAAAAAGAAATTAGTTTTGAAAAATCGATACCTTATCACGTTCTTACCCGAGCAGTGGAGGGAAGGGAAATTTTTATTAATGAGGAAGATTGTTATCGGTTTATTTTTCAAATGCAGGCGGCTAACATTGGCCGATCAGCTTCTAACTTACATCGTCGAGATATAATAAAAGCGGCTGAAGCCCTGCTAAATGGAGAGAAAATACCAGAAAAACTCATAATTGTTGAACATCCTCCTCTGGTTGATTTTTTAAGTTTTGTGTTGGTCATTAATCATCCTCATTTCATTTTGGTTCCGAATGTTGATTTTGGGATTCCAAAATACATGCAGAAGTTAAAAACCGGTTTTTCTATGTATTTTAATTTAAAGCACAATCGCAAAGGCAACGTATTTGAAAGACCATATAAAATTATTCCGATCCAGACCGATTTTCAATTGGATGCTGTTTTGCGTTATGTAAATGTAAAAAATCCCTTAGATGTTTATCAACCGGGTTGGCGAAAAACTGGTCTTAGAGATAAAGAAAGGGCTTTTAAATTTTTAAATGAATATCAATTCTCTAGCTTTCCCGATCTTTTCGGAAAAAGAAAATCCAAAATTTTAGCTCCAAAAGAAGTGTTAGAAAAATATTTCGGAAAGGAAATTACTTTTGATAAAGAAGAATTTCTAAATTTTATAAAAGATTATCTTCAGAAAAATCTGATTCCTTATTACCCCTTCTTTTTAGAGGAATAATTGTGTTTAGGGTGTTATTATGTTTATCATGTTTAAGGTGCCACCTTAAACAGACTAGATAGACCTTAAACAGTGATTGAAGAAAAAGAGATATAAAATTCTACGTTTTGGACGGTCGTCTAAAACGTAGACGATATAGATTTGACAAGATGATTAAGGGAATTTTAATTCGTTTTAAAAACTTAGACTGGGTCCTAATAATTTCGGCCTTTCTTTTGGTTTCGATAGGGCTCATTTCAATTTATAGTTCTTCTTTGAATAAGGGCAACTTTTTAAATTTCAAAAAACAAATTGTTTTTTCAGTGATTTCAATTTTTTTGCTGATTTTCTTTAGTTTTTTCGATTGGCGAATTTTCAAAGAAAATCCCTATTTAATTTTGATTTTATATTTTCTTTGCCTGTTTTTTTTGGCGGGATTATTTTTCTTTGCACCGGAAATTCGAGGGACAAAATCTTGGTATAAATTGGGTCCTATTTCCATTGATCCGATTGAATTTACAAAAATTATTCTCATAATTCTATTAGCCAAATATTTTTCCAAAAGACATATTGAAATGTATCGAATTTCCCATATTTTAATTTCGGGAATTTATTTTTTAATCCCAGCCATTTTAATTTTTTTCCAGCCAAATTTAGGATCAGTTCTCATCTTGGCTATTTTATGGCTAGGAATTTTGATTATCTCCGGAATTAAAGTTAGACACTTTTTTTTGCTTTTCTTTATTTTTCTTTTGATTTTAGCCCTGGGTTGGCAATTTTTCTTAAAAGATTATCAAAAGCAAAGGCTCATTTCTTTCTTTCAGCCAAAATTTGAACCTAAAGGAATCGGTTGGAGTCAAATTCAGGCAAAGATTGCCATTGGCGTTGGGGGGATTTCCGGCCAAGGTCTTTTCAAAGGTCCCCAAACCCAATTGGGATTTTTGCCCGAGCCCCAAACGGATTTCATTTTTTCAGCCATTGCTGAAGAAATGGGACTGATGGGAGTTTTAATTTTATTTTTCTTGTTTTCAATTTTAATCTGGCGAATTCTTAAAACTGCTTTGGCAGCCCAATCCAATTTTCCTCGGCTTTTTGCTTCAGGCTTTGCGATTTTATTATTAACTGAAATTTTCATTCACATTGGGATGAATTTGGGGATATTACCAATCATTGGAATCTCTTTGCCCCTTGTAAGCTATGGAGGATCGAGTTTGATTACCACCTTTATTGGCCTTGGCATTTTGCAAAGTTTTAGAGCCCACTGACCCACTTGATTTTAAAATGTTTTTTTAATATAATTGGAAACGAACTTCAATTTCAAAAAATGAGCATTTCTTTTAAGGGTAAATCAATCCAAATAATGAATATTTTTCAGAAAGCCAGCAAGGGCTTAATTTATCTTTTGGTTTTTCTCTTGCCGATTTTCTTTTTGCCCTTGACAACGGACCCTCTCGATTTTAATAAACAAATTTTATTTGGAATTTTAATTTTTATTGCCCTCGTTTTTTGGGCAGCCAAGATATTTTTCTCTTCGAAGCTGGAAATCAATTTCAGTTTTTTGAATTTGCCAATTTTAATTTTCCTTTTCATTTATTTTATTTCAACAATTTTTTCTTTATCTTTAAAAGAGAGTTTTTGGGGTTGGCCATTAAATTTAAGCCAAGGTTTTTTGACTTTATTTTTATTTTCCATTTTTTATTTTCTGGTTTCCAATATTTTTCGGAAAAAAGAAGATATTTCCCTGCTTTTTTTGATTTTTTTAACCTCGACTTTTTTGGCAACAATTTTTGCAATTTATCAGATTCTCCTTAAAAAAAGTTCTTTCACTACTATAGGCACTCCAAATTCTTTGGCAATTTTTTTAGCCGCCTTACTGCCCTTAGCGATTTTTTTGGCAGCTACCTCTAAAAAGTTCGTTCGTTTAGTTTTGGCAATTTATTCAATTTCATTTTTGATTTTTATAATGCTAATTAATTTCTCTTTAGCCTGGTTCGTTTTAATTACCGGGATCTTAATTTTATTTATATCCGGGCTTTTGAATTTAAAAAGAACTGAAAAATTCGGACTCGTTTTCTTGTCGATGCTGATTTTGATCATTCCTCTCTTTTTTCTATTCTTTAGAATTTCCTGGCCAAAAATTCAAATTCCAGCTGAAATTTTGTTAAACCAAAAAACAGAGTTTCAGATCGCCAAAAATTCTTTAAAAAATGTTAAAAATTTCTTTTTAGGAACCGGGCCTTCAACCTTTGTCTTTAACTATTCGAAATATAAGCCAATAGAAATAAACCAGACTGCCTTTTGGGCCTGGAGATTTCAAAACGGGGCTTCGGAAATCCAGGATAAATTAATCACTACCGGAATTTTGGGAATTTCCTCTTTATTTTTTGTTTTTCTCTCTTTCTTTTTCATTTCTGCGAAAAATTTATTGTTAAAAGAAAATCAATTCATTTTTCTGGGAATTTTCTCAAGTTTTACTTGTGTCCTTTTTAGTCAATTTCTCTATCCAGCCAATTTTTCTTTACTTTTTCTCTTTTGGTTGATTTTGGGTAGCCTTTCGATTTTAAATTCAAAGATAAAGACGGTAAATTTTCTTGGTCATTTTTCTTTAATTCCAGCTATTTTCTTAGTTTTAGTTTTTCTTTTTGGAATAAGCTTTTCCTTTTTAGAGATAAGAAACTATCTGGCTGAGGTAAGATATTTTCAGGGATTGAAGGCTTGGCAGAAAGGGGAAACAGATCAGGCAATAAATTTAACTGAGAGGGCAATGAATTTAAATTCCAGTTTGGATAGTTATCAGAGAGACGTCTCCCAGCTTTATTTAGCCAAATTAAATCAGCTTTTACAAAAACCGGAGGCAAACAGCCAGGAAATTCAGGGATTAATTTTCAAAGTCTCAGATTTGACAAAGAGGGCAACCGAAATTTCTCCCCATAATGTTGCCAATTGGAATGTCAGAGGATTTGTCTATCGAAATTTAATTGGCTTGGTTGGGGAAGCTGAAAATCGGGCTTTAAATTCTTATCAAAAAGCAATTGAATTGGAACCAAAAAATCCTTATATTTTCAATGAGATGGGCTTAATTTGCTTAACCAAGGCCGATTTGTTGGGCAGACAGTTAGGAAAAGAAGCTGAGGCTAAGGAGAATTTGGTAAAAGCCAAAGATAATTTTGAAAGGGCAATTGAATTGAAAGGCGACTATGACCCGGCCCATTTCCAATTGGGGCTTTTATATTATAATGATAATCAAATGGAGAAATCCCGGGCTGAATTTTTGCGGGCGATTTCAATTAATGAAAACTATTCCAATGCCAGATATTTTCTGGGATTAGTTTATGACAAAGAAGGGGAAAAAGATTTAGCCATCGAACAATTTGAAAAAATTGAGAAATTGAACCCGGAAAGTCAAGAAGTGAAAAAAATTTTAGCCAATTTAAAAGAAGGGAAATCGGCCTTAGAAGGAATAGGTCCTCTTCTGCCACCAATTGAAGAAAAACCGCCGGAAAGAGGGCTTGCCCCGTAGAAGAATTTCGACTCGCTTTGCGATTTTTAGGTTTTCTAAAAGAAAACCTTGTCGAAATTTCTCTACGGGGTTTGACAAATTTTTTGTTAGGGAATAAAATAGAAAATATCCCCGAATTAATTTTCCTTCCTTATTTTATTTTCGATTTTATAATAGAACCCCAGCAATGGGGTGCAATTTTCGATTTTGAAAATAAAATTTGTAATCGCTAACCAATTTGGTAATAATATCGCTCGGCAGGCTGTTCAGGGAGCACGCAATCGGCTCAATTGGTAAAACAAAGTTTATTTCCGCCGTTGCTATTTCTCACCGAGCCTCAATTACTTTTAAAAGTAAATCAAATTCCTTTCGGGGCTCGGCTGCGAAATGCTCCCCTCACAACCCGCCTCGCTCAAGAAAATTTTTGTTACCTGATTAGTTAAATAGTACAATGAAATTTCAAAATTTCTCAAAATCAAAATTTTCTTTACCCCTGCCTTATTTGCTGATAATTCAAAAGGATAGCTGGCAGAGATTCTGGGAAAGGGATTTAAAAGAACTGTTTCAAGAGATGTCTCCAATTCGAGATTATACTGGTAAAGAATTGGAACTTTGGTTTTTAGATTACCGATTAGAGAAACCCAAATATAAAACCCCTCTCGAAGCCAGAGAAAATAACGGTTCCTTTGAAGCGCCTTTAAGAGCCAAGATGAGGTTAGTTAATCTCAAAACAAAAGAGATTAAAGAACAAGAAGTTTTCTTGACCGATTTTCCTTTGATGACTGAGAGGGGAACTTTTATTGTCAATGGTGTGGAAAGGGTGATTATTTCCCAGCTCATCCGTTCACCCGGTGCTTTTTTCACGGCCGAAAGAATTCGAGGCAAAAATTATTTCGGTGCCAAAATTATCCCCAATCGCGGGGCTTGGTTAGAATTTGAAACCGAGTCCTCTGGTTTCATTGGCGTAAAAATTGATCGTAAAAGGAAAGTGGCAGCTACCACTTTGTTGCGAGCTTTTGGCATAAATCTAGATGAGGGAATTTTAAAAATTTTTAAAGACATCGATATTAACCCCGAAATTAAATATATTCAAGAAACATTAAAAAGAGACCCAACTAAAAATCAAGCCGAAGCCCTGATTGAAATCTATCAACATCTCAGACCGGGAGATTTAGCCACGCCAGAAACAGCCAGGGAATTGATCGAGAATATGTTCTTTAATTTTGAGAGATATGATGTGTCAAAAGTCGGGAGGTGGCGAACCTGGCAAAGATTACCGGAACTTAAATCCGCTGAAAGAGATGAAATCTCTTTGGAAGATAGAGTTTTAAAACCCGAAGACATTGTCGCGGTTTTAAGAGAAATTATTAG
>Ga0210017_1002575_pt1 | contig 15438 bp, 11 predicted proteins | sample CryGeyCG2014_020_FD_183966 | JGI IMG/M metagenome (GOLD analysis project Ga0210017, IMG submission 183966) | Groundwater microbial communities from aquifer - Crystal Geyser CG08_land_8/20/14_0.20 (SPAdes) (version 2) | ecosystem: Environmental > Aquatic > Deep subsurface > Groundwater | place... | reverse complement strand
TGCTCAATTAACGGCCATGTTGGTTAGTGTGGTTGAAAATGGTTTTGCCAAATCTGCCAGAATTCCGGGTTATTATGTTGCCGGTAAAACAGGCACTGCCCAAATATCCTTTGCCGCTCTGGAAGTAGAAAAAAAAGGGTATTCCGATAAAACCTGGCAAAGCTTTGTCGGCTTTACCCCGGCTTTTAATCCTGGATTTATAATTTTAGTGAAATTAAACAATCCTAAAACCAAAACCGCAGAATACTCGGCAGCGCCCATTTTCCAGGATTTGGCAAAATATATTGTTGACTATTATCAAATTCCACCGGACTATTAGAAATAAATTTCTAAATCCTAATTTCTAAACATGAATATTTTTGAAAAAATTAAATTTCTTTTAAGAAAACCAAAGATAGTTGTTTTAACGGACAATAACCGGGAGCTGGTTAAAAGAATTGCTGCTAGAATCGTGGGTTCTTCTTTTAGAATTGGAAGAGAAGTTTTATTCGCGGACGACATAGAAAAAATAGATTTATCTTCAAGGAAATATTTAATTTCTAACTTTGACAAAGAAGGTTTCCGAAAAATAAAAGAAGGAACTCCAGTTAAGACTTTAACCTTTGGTTTTCAGGAAGGGGCTGATTTTCAAGTTACTGACGTTAAAATAAACGGCGGCACGAACTTTAAAGTGAATTACCAGGGAAAGATTGTTCCAATCTGGCTGATGGGAACCAAAAGTCCCGAAGAAATATATCCGGTTTTAGCAGCCGTAGCCATTGGCACGGCCCTAGGTTTAAATCTGATAGAAATATCCCAAATATTAAAAGAGGTTGACATTTGTAACAAAAAAAGCTAAAATACATCATATTATTATGAGTTTGTTTCACTATTTAACTTTCAAACTGTACTTTATTGCCAAAGCCGATCAGAAAACCGGTTGAGCTTTCAATTAACTAAACCTTGAAAATTCAGCCGGCCCTCGAGATCGGCTCTTTTATTAAGTGTTCTTGAGGACTAGAATAGCTCTTTAGGAGGGTAAGATTTGTCTAAGAATGGTTGCACTTCCGCCACAAAAACAATATCCTGTCCGCGTTGCTTACAGAAAAAAAGAAAGAATAAGTTTAAGGGTGAAATCGGGAAAATTTCTATCAAGATAGGAAATAATAATGATCATGATGGATGGTCGGGCGAAAAACAAAGAACCTGTCCTGTTTGCAAGCAGCAAGTCAGGTTCGAATACCAGGTCAACGGGAATGGTCAAGTAAGAATCATAATCAAATAGCGACAGTTTTTACTCTCATAGTCATTGGGCCGCCTCCAAACATCCCAAACCAGAGGCGGCCCTTTTCTTTTTTAAAAATTTATGATAATTTCAATTCTGAGGCCCCATCGTCTAGCGGCTTAGGACGCAAGATTCTCATTCTTGTAACTCGGGTTCAAATCCCGATGGGGCCGCATCAAAAAAGAGGCTTTTAATTGGCCTCTTTTTTGATACAATAAGCTAATGGCGGAAATTTTTTGGCACAATCTAAGGATAGAGGAAGTGGCAGGGGTTTTGAAAACCGACATTAAAGAAGGTCTGTCAGAAAAAGAAGTAGAGATTCGCCAAAGAGAGTCAGGCCCAAATAAACTTCCTGAAGAAAAACCTCTATCAAAATTGAGAATATTTTTAGAGCAGTTTCGCAGCCCCCTAATTTATATTTTGGTTATTGCTGGGATTATTACCTTAATTTTAAGAGATTTCACCGACGCCATTGTTATTTTTGGCGCCGTTTTTTTAAACACCATTTTTGGATTTTTCCAAGAAAATAAGACCTCAAAGATTTTAGCTGAACTCAAAAAAGTAGTTAAAGTGAAAACCTATGTAATAAGAGAGGGAAATGAAAAAGAAGTGGAACAGGAGGATTTAGTGCCAGGGGATATTTTTCTTTTATATCCGGGAAACAAGATTCCAGCCGATGGAAGATTAATTGAAGCTCATAATCTAAAAATCAATGAAGCTTCTTTAACCGGAGAATGGATTCCGGCTGAAAAGAAAATCGAAATTTTGCTTGAAGAGACAATTTTAGCTGATAGAGATAATATGGTCTATATGGGTTGCGTTATTGAAGATGGGAGGGGGAAAGCAATAGTTACAGAAACCGGAATTCAGACCGAAATTGGAAAAGTCGCCCAGATGGTAAGGGAAACCAGAGAAGAAAAAACGCCTTATCAAAAAAGAATAATTCATTTAAGTAAAATCATTGGAATTTTAATAGTTTCTCTCTCTTTTTTAATCTTCATTTTAGGGATAGCGACTGGTCGAGACATGTTCGAGATGTTTCTAATTGCTGTAGCCGTGGCAGTAGCAGCTATACCCGAAGGTTTACCTGTAGCCATAACCATAATTTTAGCCCTTGGCATGCAAAGGATTTTAAAAAAGCGAGGATTGGTCAGAAAAATGATAGCCGCTGAGACCCTGGGTAGCACTTCGATTATATGTACTGATAAAACCGGAACCCTAACCGAGGCTAAAATGGAAGTGGCGGGAATTTTTACGGAATTCAAAGAACTGATAAGTGATGGACAAAAATATTCAGAAGCAATTGATAAAAACAGTTCCGAATCTCATATTCTTGCCTTAAAAATCGGGATGCTCTGCACCGAGGCTTTTATTGAGAATCCAGAGGATGAACTCCGTCAATGGATTATACGTGGAAAACCAATGGAGAAAGCCTTGCTTTCGGCTGGCATCCAAGCCGGCTTTTCAAAACAAGAATTGGAAAAAGAACAGCCCAAAATTGACCAATTATTTTTTGATCCGGTTTATAAATATTCCGCCAGTCTTCACCATTTTTCGGAAGAAGAAAATATTTTGTATGTCTTAGGAGCGCCGGAGGTTATTTTAAAAATGTCCCGATTATCTTTGGAGAATTTAGCCCGACTTAATCAGAAACTCAATACACTTGCTTCGCGGGGTTCCAGAGTTTTGGGTCTTTCTTATAAAAAATTTTCAAATACCAAATTAAAAATTCAAACTGATGATTTCAGCGAAATGACTTTTGTGGCCTTTATTAGTCTTCATGACCCCATCCGGAAAGAAGTCAAAAGAGCAATTAAAGTTTGTCGTCAGGCAGGAATGAAGCCAATTATTGTTACTGGAGACCATAGATTAACTGCTAAAGCAATCGCCAAAGAACTTGGTTTGCCATCTAAAGAAGAAAATATAATTGAGGGAAGTGAGTTAGAAAAATTAAGCGATGAAGAATTTCAAAAAAGATTAGAGAAAATTGAAATTTATGCCAGAGTTGAACCGCGGCAGAAATTGAGAATTGTTGAAGCCTGGCAAGAAAGAGGCCAGGTGGTGGCAATGACTGGCGATGGAATAAATGATGCCCCAGCTCTTAAAAAAGCTGATATTGGGTTAGCCCTTGGCTCTGGAACCGATGTGGCAAAAGAAGCTTCTGATTTAATTTTATTAACTGATAATTTCTCAATTATTGTTGCGGCAGTTGAAGAGGGAAGGGCAATTATTGACAATGTAAGAAAAACAGTAACTTTATTGATTTCTCAATGTTTCTCAGAAATAATTTTAATTGGCGGCAGTATTATTGGCGGATTGCCCTTACCAATTTTACCAGCCCAAATTTTGTGGGAGAATTTAATTGAAGGCAGTCCTCAGGGGGTTGCTTTAGCCTTTGAGCCAAAAGAAAAGGGAATAATGGAAAGGAAACCGGAAGATCCAAAACATCCCCTTTTAACTCGTCAAATGAAAACAATAATTTTTGGTTTTGGTATAGCTACTTCTTTTATTCTTTTTGGCTTATTTTTGTATCTTTTGAGAATAGGTCTTTCCCTGCCAGAAATCCGAACAATAATTTTTGCCGCCTTAGCCATTGATACTGTTTTTTATGCTTTTTCCTGCAAAAATTTGAGAAAAAACATCTGGCAATATAATCCTTTTTCCAATTTATATTTAGTTTTTTGTGTAATTTTCAGCCTTTTAATGTTATTTTTAGCTGTTTATCTTCCTCCATTTCAAAGCTTATTAAAGACTGTTCCCCTTAATTTCTTTGACTGGCAATTAATTTTAGGTTTGGGAATTTTAAATCTAATTTTAATTGAAGCAACAAAATGGTATTTTATAACAAAGTCAAAAGTAAAAGATTAATTGCTTTTAGTTTATTGGTTTTTAGTTTGTTTTTCCTTTTTCAAGATACTCTTAGCCAAAAAGAGGAGACCTTAATTTATTTAGCAGAAATTGATGGCGAGATTAAAGCCGGAACCCTGCAATATTTAAAAAGAGTGGTTAAGGAAGCGGCAAAAGCTGAAGCTGAATATTTAATCATTAAATTAGATACACCCGGCGGGCTTTTAAAATCAACCAAAGATATTATTGATTTGCTTTTGAAAACCGAAATTAAAACTATTGTTTTTGTCCATAAAGAAGGCGGTTGGGCTTATTCAGCCGGCACTTTTATTTTATTAGCTGCCGATTTAGCCGTCGTTCATCCTGAAGCCTCAATTGGCGCTTGTCAGCCCCAGGAAATGTTTGGCCAAGAACAAAAAGTGGCCGAAAAGGTTATTGAAGGAACGGTTTCTTGGATAAAAAGCCTAGCTGAAATTCAAAAAAGAAATCCAGAAATTGCTGAAAAGTTTGTTAGAGAAAACTTAACTTTAACCGGCAAAGAAGCAAAAGAAGCAGGAATCATTAATGAAACGGCCAGAAATTTAGATGAACTTTTTTTAAAACTTGAAATTTCCGAACCAAAAATAACCGAAATTCAACCAACTCCAATTGAAAGATTTTTTGATTTTCTTTCTCATCCTTATTTAATCTCACTCTTTTTAACTTTAGGAGGACTAGGCCTAATTTTCGCTTTCCGAACTGGTGAATTTGAATTAACCGGAATTTTGGGTTTAATCTTGCTTTTGATTGGTCTTTGGGGGATGGGAGTAATTACTTTTAACTTTTTGGGAATTATTTTTCTTTTGCTGGGAATTTTTCTTTTGTTGCTGGAAGTTTTTCAGCCCGGTTTTGGAATTTTTGGCTTTTTGGGGATAATTTCCCTTTTATTTGGAATCTTTACTTTCCAGGCAGAACCATTTTTAAGTCCTCAAATTTTTACAGCTGTGACAATGATAGTTTTGGGTGCAATTTTAGGCATTGGAATTCTTTTTGTTATAATAGGCAGGGGAGTGGTTAAAACCTTTAGAACAAAACCTAAAACAGGACCTGAAGCCTTGATCGGTCTGGAAGCAGAAGTTGTCAAAGAACTCAATCCTATTGGCCAGGTAAAACTAAGAAATGAAATCTGGCAAGCTGAAAGTATCGATAAAAAAACTATTCCTCAAAAATCAAAGGTCGAAATAATAAAAGTTGAGGGAAATACCCTCACCGTAAAAGTTCTAAATTCTAAATTCTAAAAATATGTTAATTGATATACTTTTTAGTTGGTTTGGGTTAATTATTATCGCCTTAATTATTCTTCCTCAGGCAGTAAAGATTACCAGGGAATATGAAAGGGGAGTGATTTTTAGGTTGGGAAGATTTGCCGGGATCAGGGGACCGGGATTATTTTTGATTATTCCGATTGTTGATAAGATGATTAAAATAGATCTCAGGATTGTTACCATGGATGTTCCGGCTCAAGAAGTGATCAGCAAAGATAACATTCCCATAACCGTTGACGCCGTTGTTTACTTTAGAGTTTCCGATCCCCAAAAGGCAGTGATTGAGGTTGAAAATTATCTAATGGCTACCTCTAAAATTTCCCAGACCTCTTTAAGAGAGGTGGTTGGAGCTTCAAATTTTGATGAATTATTAGCTGAAAGGGAGAAAGTCAATCAAAAGCTTTATAAAATTATTGATAGGGCCACTGATCCCTGGGGAATAAAAGTTACCGGAGTGACGGTAAAAGATGTGCAAATTCCTCAGGAAATGCAAAGAGCCATTGCCAAGCAGGCCGAAGCTGAAAGAATGAAAAGAGCCAAAATTATTTTAGCGGAAGGAGAATATTTAGCAGCCACCAAACTAAAAGAAGCTGGAGAGATTTTAAAGGCAGATCCGATTGTTTTAAGATATTTGGAGACCTTAACTGAAGCCGCCAAAGAAAAAAATACCACTATTTTATTCCCGGTGGAAATGTTGGGAATGTTAAAGAAATTCCAAAAGCAAGAATAAAGTTTTGTCAGCATGAAACTAATTTATGCCATAGCCACTCTTTCGGGCACGATTATTGGAGTAGGGATTTTTGCCCTGCCTTATGTCACTCTTAAGGTAGGTTTTTGGGCGATTTTGGGTTATTTTTTGGTTTTAGGAACTCTGGTAATTTTAATTCATTTGTTTTTTGGAGAACTGTCTCTAAAAACGCCGGATTTTAAAAGATTACCCGGTTTTGCCAAGATTTATCTGGGAAACTGGGGCCAAATTGTGGCTTATATTTCAATAATCCTGGGTATTTTCGGAGCGCTTCTGGCTTATTTAATCGTCGGTGGAGAATTTTTTACAGAACTGCTCTCGCCAATTTTTGGCGGAAACTCTCTAATTTATACTCTTTTTTATTTTATTGTTGGCGCTGCCTTGATTTTCTCCGGAATAAAAGCCATTGCTAAAGTTGAATTTTGGGGGCTGGTTTTATTTTTTATAATCTTGTTTGCCATATTTTTTCGGGGAGAATCATTCATAACAATTGAAAATCTCTTTCCTTCCCCCGATTTTTCTTACGCCTTTTTGCCCTACGGCGTCATTCTTTTTTCTTTATGGGGGGCAACTTTGATTCCGGAAGTTGAAGAGATGCTTGCCCCCACACCAAATTTTGGTGTGGGGGTGAAGCAGAAGAAAAAAGCTTTAAGGTGGATAATTCCCATTGCCATTTTTATTCCGATAATTGTTTATCTCTTTTTTATTTACTTAATCTTAGGCATTACCGGACCGCAAACAACAGAATCCGCTTTAACCGGGCTAAGGGACGTTTTAGGCGATGGAATAGTGTCTTTAGCTCTTTGCTTTGGACTTTTAACAACTTTTACCTCTTTTATTGCCCTAGGGCTTACTCTAAAGAAAGTTTTCTGGTATGATTTAAAAATAGGAAAAAATATCGCTTTCGCAATTACTTGTTTTATTCCTTTAGTTCTTTTTTTAATTGGGATAAAACAGTTTATTCCAATCATCTCTTTTGTCGGAGCAACGATGCTGGGAATTGATGGGATTTTGATTCTGCTAATGTACCGCAAAATTAAACCCAAACAAATTTTAGTTTATCCTCTGTTTTTAATACTTTTTGGAGGAATCATTTACGAGATAATTTATTTTATAAAATAAAAATATGCTTTTCCCCAACATTTTAATTTTTATTGGTTCTTTTGCTATACTTTTTTTCTCAAGCAATTTTTTAGTTGGTGCTTTAACCAAGTTGGCTAAATTTTTGGGCTGGAAAGAATTTGTAGTTTCTTTTCTTGTTATGGCCTTTGCAACCACTATTCCAAACTTTTTTGTTGGAATAATTTCTGCTTTAAATAAAATTCCTGAGCTTTCTTTTGGCGATGTTGTGGGAACTAATATTGCCGACCTTACTTTGGTCGTAGCTTTAGCTGCTTTAGTCTCAAGAATGGGTTTGTCCGTTCCAAGCCGAACAGTCCAAGGAAGTTCTCTTTTTACAATTGGGGTCGCTGTTTTCCCCTTAATTTTGATTCAAGATGGTATTCTTTCCCGATTAGATGGAATCCTATTATTAGGCGCGTTTGTTGCTTATATTGCTTGGCTTTTTAATAAAAGAGAAAGATTTGAAAAGATTTATCATGGAGCCTCGGAGAAATTAACTTTAAGTTTTTTTACAAAGAATATGGCTTTGCTTTTCTGCTCTATTTTATTACTACTAATATCTGCTCAGGGAATCGTTAAATCAGCTGTCTTTTTCTCAGGGTTTTTGCATTTACCCTTAAGCTTAATTGGTATTTTGATAGTTGGATTAGGTACTGCTTTGCCCGAACTCTCCTTTACCTTGCAGGCCGCAAGAAAATCTCAGGATTGGATGATAGTTGGAGACGTGATGGGGTCGGTAATAATGACAACCACGCTTGTTTTGGGAATTGTTGCCTTGATTTGTCCTATTAAAATTTATGATTTTTCACCCTTTGCTATCGGAAGAATCTTTTTGGTAATTGCGGCGGCATTTTTCCTGATTTTTATAAGAACCGGCCACAAAATAACCAGAAAAGAAGCCTTATTTTTATTGGGGATTTATATCATCTTTGTCTTAGTTGAAATTTTAAGCAAATGATGCTAAAATAATCTAATATTCAATGAATCTTCGATTCATTTCAATCTTCAATAAATTTTCAATTTATTTCGATGAATGATTCTCTTTTTGTTTTGATAATATTTTTGATAGTGGCGGCAGGCGTGGGAACAACTTTTTTTTTATTGCGTAAATCAAGAACTGATGAAAAACAGAGTGACGCTATAGAAGATTTAAAAATAAGATTAGCTGAAATGACGGGTATTTTAAAAGAGATGAGAGGAAGCGTTGATGGAACTTCAAGAGCAATGCAAGATCAAATGCATTCTTTTACCAAAGAAGCAACTCAAATTAGAGAAGATTTGAAACAAGTACAGGAAGTGGTTAAAGATGTTTCTTCTTTTCAAGAAATTTTTAAATCGCCGAAATTAAAAGGCCAATGGGGAGAAGCGTCTTTAGAACATATCTTAAGCCAACACTTCCCCCAAGAACTTTATAAAAAACAATATCTTTTTTCATCCGGAGAACAGGTTGATGCTATTCTAAAACTTCCCGATAGCAGAATTCTGCCGATTGATGCCAAGTTTCCATCAGAAAACTTTGAAAAGATGATAAATACAGCATCGGAAACGGAAAAAAACTTTTATAAAAAGACCTTTCTAGAAGATGTAAAATTCAAGATTAACGATATTGCTTCAAAATACATATTACCATCGGAAGGAACAGTTGATTTTGCCTTAATGTATATTCCAGCCGAGGCAATATATTATGAAATAGTTAATAATATCGGCAGAGAATTCGATTTAGCAAATTATGCCTGGTCAAAAAAAGTTATTTTGACTTCTCCAAATACTATTTATTTAACCTTGAGAACAATTGAGCACTGGTTCCGCGATACTCAAATTTCCAGACAGACTCAGGAAATTTTGAAAAGACTTGCTAAAGTCCATCAAGACGCCGAAACATTAATGGAGAATTTTAGGAAACTGGGCGGTCACTTGAGAAATGCCAGTTCTGCCTATGGCGATTCCGAAAGACGCCTTTCTCTGCTTGACGAGAGGGTTGAGAAATTGGTAGAAATAGGGGAGACTAAACAATTAAAAGAACCAAATAAAAAAAGATAATAATTATGTTGGCAGTCATTAAAACCGGCGGCAAACAGTATTTGGTCACTCCCGGTCAAAAAATCAAAATTGAGAAGATAGATGAACCCGCCTCCGTCAAGGCTTTGGCGGGCGAAGAAAGTAAACTTTCTTCTTCCCCCTTCGCTGTCGCTCGGGAGGGCAAGGAAAGTCAAGAAATAACTTTTGACGAGGTTTTATTATTGCAGAAAGGAAATAAATCAGAAATAGGCACACCGTTTGTTAATGGCGCAAAAGTTACGGGAAAAATTTTAAAGCAGGGGAAAGCTAAAAAAGTAATTGCTTTTAAGTATAAGGCAAAAAAACGCTACAAAGTGAAAAAGGGCCATCGTCAGCCCTTCACGGAAGTGGAAATCACAAAAATAGAGATGTTGTAGAAATATCTACCGTCTGCTTTCTAGGGCAGACGATAACGTTTCTTCGTCGGCGTATTCCAATTCACCGCCTGTCGGCAAACCTCGTCCGAGGCGGGTGATTTTTTTATTTAAGGGTTTTAGCGTTCTTTCTAAATACAAAGCGGTGACTTCGCCTTCAGTAGTGGGATTAATAGCAATGATAATTTCCTTAATTTCAGGATGACTTTTAACTCTTTCCTCTAATTCTTTTATTCTTAATTTTTCAATATCAGCTTTTTTTAAAGTGGAAACCGTACCGCCCAATATAAAATAGAGGCCTTGATATTTTTTGGTTTTTTCAATAGGAATCAAATCCGTCTCTTTTTCAACCACGCAAATTAGAGCCTTGTTTCTGCGGGGATCTCTGCAAATTTCGCAAAGCTCATCCTCGCCCTCAAACGGCTTGAAACAGAAATTACAGAGTTTAACTTTTTCTTTTAAGTTTGAAATGGCTGATACCAGTTCCTTAATTTCTTCCTTCTGCAATCTTAATAAATAGAAAACAAACCGGCTGGCTGTCCGAGGGCCAACCGTCGGGAATTTAGAGAATAAATCTATTAATTTTTGGATAGAAGGGGAGTACATTGAAAATTATTCCTCGTAATATCCTTTTTCTAAATTTCTGAAGGCAACGCGTGATTCGTCAAAATATAATTCAATGCTGCCAACCGGACCGTTTCGATGTTTGGCGATAATTATTTCGGCGATATTTTTCCTTTCGGTATCCGGCCTGTATCTATCTTCACGGTAAATAAACAAGACAACGTCGGCATCCTGCTCAATTGCGCCGGTTTCTCTCAAATCAGACAGACGGGGTCTTTGAGGGGTTCTTTGTTCAACTGCTCTTGATAATTGAGAAACGGCCAGCACCGGAACATTAATTTCTTTGGCTAAAGATTTCAAGGAGCGGGAAATTTCTGTCATTTGCTGAACCATAGGAACCTGACTGTTCCTCGGCTCTATTAATTGCAAATAATCAACAATAATAAGGTCCAATCCTTCTTTTGCCTGCAATCTTCTGGACATGGCTCTCATTTGTAAAATATTTGAAAAAGAAGAGTCATCAACATAAATCGGAACTTCTGATAATACTCCTAAAGCATGTTGAATTTTGGTAAAGTCGTTTTCGTCTCCGTCGCTGGAAAGTTTCCCGGTTCTTAATCTCCACAAATCAATTCCGGCCTGGTCGGCAATCAATCTATCAACCAATTGATCCTTTGACATTTCTAAACTAAAAAATGCGACAGATTTTTTTTCATTAATAGCGACGTGGCTAGCTATATTCATTGCTAAAGCGCTGTTGTGAACAATGAAATCATTGGCAATAAAGTTATGGGTACCGGGAATAGTTAAATCATACACCTGTTTTTTTCCTAAGTAGCTGACACTAGCAATTTTGTCCCAATAAATATCACTTTCTGAAAGATTTTTCAGTTTTTGAGAATGAAACAATTCCGCCAATTTAGCCACTGTTTCTCTACGAGGATTTCTGCGAAAAGCATGAATATTATGAGTTCTAGGTAGTCCTAATTTTGGATAAATTGAATACCAGCTTTTTTCACCTTTTGCTTTAATAATTTCATTCCAGATTTCAATTGGTAGAGTGTCTTGGGTCCAACCAATTTTCTTTTGAGATAATATTTTTTTTACCTGGTTTAATTTTCTTTCTTTGCCCAAAATATTGATCTTTTTAATGAAAGTTAAAATATTTTTACTATTATGAACTTCCAGCTCGTAACTAATTTTAATATTATTATTATATTTTATTTTTTTCTTTCTAACCTTGCTCACTACCCCGAATCTTAAAAGTAAATGCTGAACTGATTGTATTAATTCTTTGGAAGAAGAAGCATAAGAGAGGTGATGGTTGCCCATTTTATCTACCCAAAAACTTCCATCGCAAGCGAAAAGACGATTCATGAAAAGAGAAAGACCCTGTTTATTCAGAGTAAAAATGATTTCTGGAATAGCTTTTTCTTTAGCTAATTTACCCATCAAACCAAAGGATTTAAGCCATTCAGTTACTCCATTTTTATATACAATATTTTCGTATTTTTTAAGCAACTCTTTTTTGGTTTTATTGGATATTTTGATTAAGTCTAAAATTTTAAGAAAATTCTTTTTAAGAGGCAAAGAGTGTCCATTTAAAGTTTGGGAGATTGTTACATAAGATAGGCCAGTTTTTTGTATCAATGTTTTGTTAGTTATCTTGATTTTTTTTGCTCGCTCTTTTATTTTTTTTGACAATTCTTTAATTTTTTGTTCGGATTCTTTATCTTTTACGCCAGCGATGCTGTAAGTGGGAATTTCCTTGGAGGTGTCCTTTTTCACTCTTATTGCGGGAAAAGAATGCACACTTTGAAGAAAATCTTTAATAATAACCTTATTACCATTCGTGAATCTTGGGGTTTGATTTGTTAAACCCCCTTCAGCTATAAGATAAGCGAGAATTTTAATTTGAAAAGCTGGTAAAACCGTTTTGCCAAACACTGGTATTTTTCTTGGGACAGCGATTCTTTCTCCAATTTTAATTCTTCCAAGCGGCTTCCATCCCGAAATAGTCAAAAAAGGATGATTAATTGTAACTTCAATCTCTCTACCTAAATCTGTTTTTAGCAAAAAAACATCTTTTTTACCGTTGTCTATAAAGTTACTTGCTTTTGTTTTAGCAATTTTAAGATTGTTGTTTAAGGTAAAAAGATTTTCGTTTTTATTTCTAACAACCTCTTCAATAGTAGAAAGACTACCCGGATTTGAACTAATAATCTTTGTATTACCAGCGATACATTTCCCCATTGAGGGTCGGGAAGCCAGAATTATTAAATCGGATTTTTGAAGACCGGCCAATATATTATCAAGGTTGGTAAAACCGGTAGGCAGGCCTCGGAGTTCGCCCTTATATTTTGACAACCTGTCAATCCGGTTAAAGGCTTCTTCCAATTCATCTTTTATGCGAATAAATTTATGACGAAGACCTTTTTGAGAAATAGAAAAGATTCTACCTTCTGCTTCGTCTAATAATTTTTCCGGGCTTTCGAATTCGTTATAACCCAAAACGGCAACTTCGGTTCCCGTATCAATTAAGTCTCTTAAAACTTTTTTGCCCCGAACAGTATCGGCGTAACTCAAAATATGAGCAGCCGTAGGAACAATATTTATCAATTCGGTTAAATAACTATTTCCTCCAACGCTGTCAAGAAGCCCCTTTTCTTTTAGCCGATTAGCTACGCTCAGAAGGTCTATCGGTTCAGCCTTCTCAAAAAGTTCCTGACAGACCTGATAAATTTCCTGATGAGCGCGCTGGTAAAAGTCGCTTGCCTCCACATAATCAATCACTTTATTGACGGAATCCGGGTTTAACATTAAAGATCCCAAAAGCGCTTTTTCGGCTTCTATTGAGCGAGGAGGAATTTTTTCTAAAATTTCTTGAGCCATACTAATTTAATTTAACACCAAGCGTTAGCGAAGGTCAAGAAGAGATTTATCTCTTCGCCTACAACGAAAACAAGTTGGCAAGGAAGTGAAATTTCTGATAAAATTCACTAAACTTATGAAAATCGGCTTAATTTCTTTTCATTCTTTTTTGCAGCCGGGCGGGGTCAAACGCCATATTTTAGGTCTGCATCAGGAATTCAAAAAAAGAGGAATCCAATCAAAAATTATCGCTCCCCGGCGTTCTCAGTCAGAAAATTACGGCAAAGAGGTTATTTTATTGGGGACATCTTTTCTTTTGGGCGCTAGCGGCACCCAGGGAGATTTTTGCATTAATTTTAATCCCTTCGCCATTAAAAAAGTTTTGGAAGAAGAAAAGTTTGATGTCCTACATTTTCATAATTGCGGCTTTCCCTCAACCTTGCAAATTCTTGAATGGTCGAAAGCCCTGAACATCCTGACTTTTCATGCCAATCTTGAAAAAAGCTCTTTTTTAAAATCTTTTCCCGGCTTTCTTTATATTTTCAATAAGCTTGTTCAATGGAAAATAGATGGCGTAATCGGAGTTGCCCCTCTTAATCTTAAAACTTTTAAATATTACAAAGGTCCTAAAACCGTCATTCCCAACGGAATTGATTTGAATGAATTTAATCCCAGGGTCCCTAAAATCAAAAAATATTTGGACGGTAAAATAAATATTCTCTTCTTGGGCCGGGTTGAAGAAAGAAAGGGTTTGATTTATTTGCTTAGAGCTTTAAAAATTTTAAACAAAAAATTCTCCAATTTGCGGCTGATCGTGGTGGGTGAAGGTCCCCTGAAACCGGAATATCAGGGATGGGCGAAAAAAAACAAACTGCAAAATGTTGTTTTTGAAAAACCAATTTCTCAAAAAGAAGTTCCCTCTTATTATAAAACGGCTGATATTTACTGCAGTCCGGCAATTTACGGAGAAAGTTTTGGTATTGTTTTAATTGAAGCTATGGCCGTAGGTACGCCGGTGGTGGCTTTTGCCAATAAAGGGTACCAGGGAGTGTTGGAAAAAGGAAGGGGGGCAAAGTTCTTGGCAAAACCAAGAGATTATAAAACTCTGGCTGAAAGATTGGAAATTCTAATAAAAAGCGAGAAATTAAGAAAAGAAATGGGCGAGTGGGGACAAACCGAAGCCCAAAAATACTCCTGGCCCAGAATTGCCGACCAGGTTTTAGCTTTTTACGAATTATGTAAAAGGGGAAAGGGCTGAGATTTTTCACAAAAAGTGAATTAACTCTCAGCCTTTTTAATTTTTGGGCCTTTTTTGGTGTCTTCAATCCAATAGCCCATTGCTTTAATTCTTTTCCTTAGTTCATCTGCCTTCTGCCATTGGCCTTGTTCCCGATATTTCTGGCGTTGCTTAGTTAAGCTAAGCAACTCGCTGGGAATTTTTTCTTTTGGTTTTCTCCAGAAGATAAAATTAAACATTCTATCAACTCTCTTCAAAAATTCTAATATATTTTTGGCATCGCTTTTGGTAATTTTATTTTTATCAATTAAAGAATTTCCCTGATTAATTAATTCGAAAATTACTGCGATGGCTTTCGGCGTATTGAAATCATCCTCCATCGCCTCCTCAAACACCGAAGCGTAAGCTGAGGTAGAAAAGAGGTTTACCTCTTTGACTCTTTTTTTATTTTTTAAATTTTTAAGTTTTGATATAAATTCATCAATTCTTTGCAATTCTTTTTTGGTTTGGGAGAGTAATTTCTCGACGTAATCAATAGGGGAGCGGTAATGATTCTTAATAATCAGAAGTCGCAATAAACGAGCAGGATTTTTTTTAAGAAAATCTCTTATAGTAATAAAATTGCCCAGGGATTTTGCCATTTTCTGGCCCTTTACGGTCAAAAAACCGGAATGAAGCCAATATTTTACCAATGGTTTTTTCCCTGAGATTGCTTCCATTTGAGCGATTTCCGCCTCATGGTGGGGGAATATCAAATCCCTGGCTCCGCCATGAATATCATATTGGGGTCCAAAATACTTTTCCGTAATGGCCGTATCTTCAATATGCCAGCCAGGCCTGCCATCACCCCAAGGACTTGACCATTTAGGTTCTCCGGTCTTGCTAAATTTCCACAAGCAAAAATCTCCTTTATTTCTTTTTTCTTTACTTTCATCTATTCGAGAAACCGCATCCTCTGCCTGAAGAACGGTTCTCTTTGATAATCTTCCATAATTTTTAAATTTTGAAATATCATAATAAATCCCATCTTCTATCTGGTAGGCAAAACC
>Ga0210017_1002572_pt1 | contig 15455 bp, 11 predicted proteins | sample CryGeyCG2014_020_FD_183966 | JGI IMG/M metagenome (GOLD analysis project Ga0210017, IMG submission 183966) | Groundwater microbial communities from aquifer - Crystal Geyser CG08_land_8/20/14_0.20 (SPAdes) (version 2) | ecosystem: Environmental > Aquatic > Deep subsurface > Groundwater | place... | reverse complement strand
AATGCTTATACTTTATCGGACGGCCGTCGGGATGTTTCGCTCCGCAAGGACAGGGGTCGTTACGACCCACCTTTTTACCCGCCATAGCAATAGCAGAGGCGGGCGTTCCGCTTCGCAGAGCTTCGGTGGGTAAGCCTATTTTTTGATATTGTGATTGAGGAACGGAAGCAGTCGGTTCTTTTGTTAAGCTGGCTCTAAAAAGAGTCTGAACAATGCTTGATTCTATCATCCTCAAAAGATTTTGGAACATTTTATGACCCTCATTTTTGTATTCAACCAAAGGGTCTTGCTGGCCATAAGCCCGTAATCTCACCGAATCCCTTAAATGCTCCATTGCTTCCAAATGCTCGACCCAAAGCGTGTCCAAAGTTCTTAAAACCACTAATTTTTCCACCTCGCGCATATTATCTTTACCAATTTCCCTTTCTTTTTTCTCGTAATCTTCTTCTGTAAAACCCGCCTTTTTAACCATTTCTAAAATTTGAGTTTTGAGCTTTGCCTGCCCGCCATTCGCCTGAGGCGAAGCCGATGGCAGGCGGGAGCCTTGAGCTTGTTCCAGCATTTCCCTTCTTTTTTTGTAAATCACTTCCCGGTGCCTGTTCAGAACATCGTCATAATCCAATAAATGTTTTCTCATATCAAAATTCATTCCTTCAATCTTTGATTGAGCCGATTCAATCACTCCAGAAATTAATTTTGTCTCAATCGCTTCATCTTCAGGAAGCTTTAAAAGTCCCATCAAAGATTTTATTTTGTCCCCCCCGAAAATTCTCAATAAATCATCTTCTAAAGAAACAAAAAATTGAGAAGCGCCCGGGTCTCCCTGTCTTCCAGTCCTTCCTTGGAGCTGGTTGTCAATTCTTCTGGCTTCATGACGCTCGGTGCCAATCACGCACAATCCGCCCTGTTCTTTAATTTTTTGAGCTTCTTTAATATCCGGCGGATTACCGCCGAGAATTATATCTACTCCCCTGCCCGCCATATTGGTGGCGATGGTTACAGCTCCCAATTTTCCTGCCTGAGCGATAATCTGTCCTTCTGTTTCATGATGTTTCGCATTTAAAATCTGGTGAGGAATTCCTTCTCTTTCCAATAATTTACCCAAATATTCATTTTTTTCCACCGACCTTGTGCCCACCAAAACCGGCTGACCGGTTTCATGTAATTTCTTGATTTCTCTAACTACGGCCTGAAATTTTCCGGCTTCGTTTTTATAAACCAAATCGGGTAAATATTCTCTTATCATTGGTTTATTTGTTGGAATAATTACCGCTTCCAAACCGTAAACCTTATCAAATTCTTCAGCCGAAGTGGCCGCAGTTCCGGTCATACCGGCTAATTTTTTATACATCCTGAAGTAATTCTGAAAAGTAATCGTAGCTAAGGTAAGAGATTCAGGCTGTACTTTTACTCCTTCCTTTGCCTCAATTGCCTGGTGAAGACCGCCCGACCATCTCCTTCCCGGCATCAGTCTACCGGTAAATTCATCAATGATGATAATCTGGCCGTCTTTAATAACATAATCTCTGTCTTTTTTAAAAAGAGTTTCAGCTCTTAATGCCTGTTCTAAATGATGAACGTATTTTATGCCTCTTTCAGTATAAATGTTGCCCATCCCCAAGATTTCTTCCACTTTATTTATCCCTTTTTCAGTTAAAGTGACGGCCCGCATTTTTTCATCAATTTCATAATCTTCTTCTGCCTTTAATTTGGGAGTGATTCTGGCAAATTCCTGATACCAGTTTGAGCTTTCCGTGTCAGGGGCTGAAATAATCAAAGGCGTCCGGGCTTCATCAATTAAAATTGAATCCACCTCGTCAACAATGGCGTAATAAAAATCTCTCTGAATCTTCTGAGATAAATCATAGACCATATTGTTTCTCAGATAATCAAACCCAAATTCATTGTTGGTGCCGTAAGTAATATCGGCCAGATAGGTTTCTTTCCTTGAACAGGGTTTTAAAAAATCTTCCACCACAAGAAAACTACCCAATTCATCTCTGGTTTTTTCTTTTTCTTCAGCCGGTTTTTTATATTCCGGGTCGTACGAAAAAGATTGCTCATGGTTCAAGCATCCTATTGTCAGCCCCAAAGCGTGATAAATCTGGCCCATCCAAACGCTGTCCCTTCTTGCCAAATAGTCATTGACCGTTACCAAATGACAACCCTTTCCCTCCAAAGCATTTAAATACAAAGGTAAGGTAGCGGCCAAAGTTTTTCCTTCACCCGTTTTCATTTCCGCAATCTTTCCTTGATGCAAAACGATACCGCCGATTAACTGCACATCAAAGTGCCGCTGACCCAAAGTTCTTTTAGCCGCTTCTCGGACACAAGCAAAAGCCTCCGGCAATAAATCTTCAAGGGTTTGACCCTTCTTCAATCGCTCCTTAAATTCTGCAGTTTTTTCCTTTAACTCTTCATTGGAAAATTTCTCAAATTTTGGTTCAAGTTCGTTTATTTTTTCAACTGTCGGCTGTAACTTCTTTAAAAATTTTTCATTGGCATCGCCAAAAATTTTAGCCAGGATTGACATACCCATATATTATACCGAATTTCGATAAAATTAAAAGCCCGAAAAGGGCTTTATTTAAAATTAATTAGATGTACTTTCCAACCAATTTGGTAACAGAAAATTTTTGAGCGAGGCAGGAGGCGAAGAGAACTTCGTTCGTCGAGTCAAAGACGAGACGGTCGAAGAGATAAATCTCTTCTTCATCTTCGTCCCGTTATCGCGGGACTCAATGAGAGAAGAAACGCTTTTCTTAGAACTCTTCTTCACCTTCGCTTCCTTCGGAAGCTCGGTATGTGAAGGGAGCATTACGGAGCCAAAATCAATTAGTCTGAAGGCAGTTGCCGAGGGGGACACTTCGTAGTCCCGCCCAAGTTTTAATTACGATTTATCTATAAAGTAACGGAGGCGGGACGAGAAATAGCAGCCGCGGAGATTAACCTTGTTTTACCACTCTCGCGGACTGCGTGTCCCCCGAGGCAATCTGTCTGAAGACTACCTTCTGAAATCAGTTTAGCGGAGCGATTATTTGAAATTGTAACCAAATCGGTTAGTCACGACATTAAACTTTGGTAACCTATGATTTTGTAAACCAATTTTGCTGCCAAAAAATCGGGCGCATTAAACCCTTTGATGGGTGTCAATTCTACAACATCAGCGCCGATAATTTTTTTCTTTGAAGCCACTGCTCTTAAAATTTCGGTTGTCTGATACCAGTTCAATCCCCCGGGTTCGGGCCTGCCGGTGGCGGGCATCAAACCCGAATCAAAAGCGTCCAAATCAAAAGTCAAATAAACGTTTTTTGAAAGAGAATCAACAACATCTTTAACCTTCCAGTCAGCCATATCTTTTGCCCAAAAGGTTTTAATTCTCGTTTGATTTTCCTGCCAAAAGCCGAATTCGTTGGTGTCGGTACTGATATTGCGGACGCCGACCTGAACCAAATTTAAGCCGTTAAATTTCAGGCATTGGCGCATGACCGAGGCGTGGTTGTAAATCGTGCCTTCGTATTCATCTCGCAAATCGGCGTGGGCGTCAAACTGCAAAATGTTGAGATTTGGGAATTTTTTCAAGGCAGAACGAATCGATCCCAGTGTCAGGGAATGCTCGCCGCCAAGAACAAGAGGAAATTTGCCCAATTTGTAAATTTCGTCAGTGATTTTTTCCAGCTGGGCAATTGCTTTTTCATGATTATTTTTTATTTTTGGCTCTTCAAGCGTCGAAATTTTAACTTCTTTACAAACGTCTCTTTCCAATTCTTCATCAAAATATTCCAGGTTAGGACTGACTTCAATGATTCGCTGAGGACCCTTTGACGTTCCTTTGCCGAAAGTGGTCGTCTTCTCCAAACCAAAAGGCACGATGACAACATCGGCCCGTCTAACTAGAATACTATCTATCCCCAAGAAATTATTTCTGGCTGCCGAAAGTAACATTTTTCCCGCTATAAATTAACTAAACATATCCCCAAGATTGAAGTTTGTCACTATCGTTGTACCAACGCGTTCCAATGTCCACACGGTAAAACATATCCTGTAGCCTGATGTTTTTGATGCGATTATAGACCTGCTTGCGTGCTTCATCAACCGTGGTGCCCGAACTTGTCACCACCAACGCGTAACCTGATTCGCCCGCCAACTTTAAATCGCCATCAACCATTTTTACATCACCCAAATGGATACCTTCAAGATTGTCGGAGTTTTTGAAAAGAATTGAGGAATCTTTGTAAACAGAAAAAATTTCTCTGCTTGTGAAAGGATATGGCGGTACGGCCACCACCACGCCAACCTGAAATCCTTTTTTTGTTTTTAGTTCAAATTCTTCGCCTCTGGCTAATCTGTATAAAAAATCGCCCATTGGGTCAAGAATCCCCTCCACTTGAATACTGATCGTCGGATAGCCGAAGCGCGCCGTGATCTCAAGTGGATAAATGCCTCGTCCATTGACAATGCAGTTGATGTCGAAATATCCGACATACTTGCTTTCGGAAAGCACACTCGCCATCTTGGCCAGCGTGGCGTTAAAAAGCACACCTGAATGATTCCAATACATAAGCGTGCCCATCTCGCCGGTAAACGGCCCTCGCTCGCCCGGAAAAAGTTTTTTGTGCTCAAAATTAATGTTTATCGGATAAATAAACTTGTTGCCATTAAAAAATCCTCCTATCGCCACCTCGACGCCGACCATAAATTTTTGAAGTTGGAAGCTTTTGATTTTTTTTGCCCAAACAATTTTGTTATGCTCCACTATCTCGATAATATCGCGACCATCCTCTTCTTCGCCGATAAAAAGCAGGTTCTTTTCGTCGGCCGATCTGCCATTAGGTTTAAATACATATCTGCCCGGGTTTGATTTCAAAAAATCAATCGCCGTTTCAAAATTATCAAAATTATAGTGAGACGGAGTGTTCAAGCCGCATTTTTTCATCTCGTTTTGTCCGAATTCTCGATCATCCTCGGTTTTGTCGGTATAAGAAGAGCCTCCAACGACCAACTTTCCCTCCTTACGAAGTTTATCGGCAAAAACACCAAAACCAACATCGTCAAAAATGATTACATCTGCCCAATCAACATAATCCTCCCACTTTTCAACCTTATCCAACATACCGTCGTAAACATCGGAGTCGTCTTTGCTCTCAATGTAAACCTTGACTTCATGTCCTTCTTTTTTGACCTTCCAAGCTATGTCGCCACTTAAACTAATAAAAGAAACAAAAAGAAATTTTTTAGGAGTCACGACTATATTATTATTCATAGGTTAACCGAGCGGAGCGAAGGGTGGAGAAGGTCGAAGAAACAAGTTTCTTCTCCCGTCTCGCCTTCGGCTCGACGAACGAATGTTCTTTGACCAACCATATTACAATAGACTTATTGTAGTAAAAATTTTTAAAATTTAAATTCACGTTAATCACAATAATTCCCGTAATCAACTGTCAATTCTTCTCCTTTTTTAATATCTCTTAGGGCAAAAAATTCTTCTCCATTTTTATCAATAACGTTTGGTTTTTTGGAATAGTTAATGAAAAAACTCATATCAATTTCATTAAGACTGAAATTAGGTAAATAAAGTTTCCTCCTCCAAACAACGAAAAAATCTCTAACCATTTGCTTAACCGCTCCATCAATTCTTGGATTGCTAAAAACTAATTCTGGATCAATGCCAACAAATTTTGTTTTCCGCACAGTTTTAAAAATTATTGTGTTCTTTGGGATATGACGAACAGCAAATACACCAATCCCTTCAATTTTTGAGGGTTTTAACCGACAATAAATATTTTTTTCGAGGTCTTGAATAAGTTTTTTTGCAGTCATTGTTTTTTCTTGTTTTTAATCTCCCGATTTTCGGTCTGTTCTTATTAAGTTTTCCGGTAGGTAACCTTCACCGGTGTTTTGCTCCAGTCAAAAATTGGTTTCTTTCTTTTTTTTGCGTCTTTCATTGATTTCTCAAATAATGTCTGGCCAATAAAAAGTAGAGTAATTGTTATATCGCGCCGGAGGCGAGATTCGAGCCCCGAATTCTGGAAATTACCAGTCTTTTTATTTCAACCGGTTTTGTTTTTTGTTTTAGAAAGTCTTTCCTCATTTATTCAATCTCTTGATTATGAAATTCGGCATAACAAAAGATGCTCTATGTATTTCAGGATTGTAAAATTTGAATTTATCTTTTATTTTTTTATATTCTTTTTCTATCCTTCTGAAGGGAATCTTTTTAAAATCGAATTTTTTTGACGCAATGGTGAAAGACCAAAGTGAAGAAGGATAAGCCGGTATAACTGTCAAATAAGGAGAAATATATTTGAAAAACTTTTTCATTTTCTTTACTGTTTTTGAAAATTCTTCCCATTGCACAAATATCGCTCCAGATTGCGTAACCAAAAATCCGTCGTCTCGCAAGCAAGATAAGGCGTCTTTGTAAAATTTATCTCCAAACAGCCCCTCCGCCGCTCCCACCGGGTCGGTTGAATCTACGATAATGACGTCGAAAGCATTCTTGTGATTTGCTACAAAATCAATTCCGTCGCCCACGAATACCTCGGCTCTTTTGTCATAAAAAGAATTACAATGAATTTTTTCCAGATATTTCTTTGACGCTTCTATCACATATTTATCTATTTCAACCAAGGTGGCGTTCCTGACAGTTCTGTGTTTTAAAACTTCTCTCAGAACGCCGCCGTCTCCGCCGCCGATAATCAATACATCTTTAGGATTGAAGTGTAAAAAAAGCGGTGTGTGAGAAATCATTTCGTGATAAATGAATTCGTCCCGCTCGGTGGCCTGAATAGCTTCATCCAGTATTAAAACGCGGCCCCAAGATTTGGATTCAAGAATCTGAATTTCCTGAAATTCGCTTTTTTTGCTGTATAAAACTTTTTTTACTTCCAAGCCAAAACAAAATCCATGATCATCCTCATAAAACCATTTTTCTTTTTTCGGACCATTAAACCAACCCATAGTTGATAAGGAAGGTATTTACACTGTTTTGCCTTTCTCTAAAAGTGAAGAGTGTCAAAATCCACGTTATCTAAATCTACCACCTCGGCTTTTTTTGGTTTCAGATATTTTTTAAAAACCGGCACGGTAAGATAAGGATCTACTTTCTTCCCGCAGGTGAAAACGTCGATTGCCGCATATTTATATTCGGGCCAGGTATGAATCGAAATGTGCGATTCTGAAATAAGAGCGATACCACTGATGCCGTGAGGCAAAAAGTTGTGAATTTTAATTTCAAGCAGCGTGGCACCACAGGCATTTACTGCTTCTTTTAATGTCTTTTTTATGAGCTTTGCAGAATCTAAATTAGTACATCCCCAAAAATCAAAAATAACATGTTTCCCTAAATGTTTAATTGTTGAATATAATTTTTTCATCTGCCTTTTAAAAATAAATCAATATCTGAGTTAATTCTTCTTACTGGCCTGGCAACTGAGAGCCTTGCCCGTTGATTAAATTTTGCGAAACAAACTTCATATTAACGAAAACAGCGGCCGCCACGACAGTTGTCCATAGTCCGTCTTTATTGCCAATGGCTGATTGGGTGATGTTGGTCGTTCTGATAATTTTTCCGCTCATTTTGTAAATCTGTTCACGTTCGTCCCATGCCAGCTCTGGATCAAATTCAATTCCCAAAGTTGTCGCCAGCATGGAAGCGGCTAAATCTTCAGCGTATTCTCCTGCTTTACTGTCGGTTTCGCCGAAGGAATGATGTTCTGAAAGATAACCGTACTGGTTAGAATCCGCGGGCAAGGCGCAACCCACAGAAGCGGCGATCAATCGGTTAGGTTCGTTGGTAGCGTTTCGGGTCGTCACCCAGTAAACAATTTGGCCGGGCAGTAATAATTTTAATCCTTCTTCTTTGGAAATTTTTTTGCAGCCGGGCGGAAAAATACTAGAAACGTTAACCAGATTAAAAGGCGCCATTCCGGCATCTCTCAATGCGGCCTCAAAAGAAGCCAACTGTTCTCTGTGTATGCCCACTCCTTTTGTAAAAAATATTTTTTGAGCAATCATTTTTCAAAAATTGATTTGTTAATAAATAAATTTATCTTCAAATCTTTAATTTTGTTTTTTTAAAAAAGTTATTAAATTATTTTATATTGTTTGATGTCTAATGTAAACAGTGGAAAACTTTCTACCAGTCAAAGAGCGTTCGCTCTTTTCCACCCTGCGCTACGCTCGGGTAATAAAATAACCCCAGTTATTACTGGAGTCAACACTATTAGAGCTTTAAATTTCTAACGGAGCGAGTTTTTTAATACTATTTTTAAATTTTATTCAAATTTCAGTCGTTTTATTTGTTTGGCTCTCAGTTTATTTTTTGGCAGCATGCCAAAAACTGCTTTTTTTAAGACTTCGGTAGGTCTTTCTTTTAAAAGTTTTTTGAAAGGCGTTTCTTTTAAGCCTCCCAAGAAACCTGTATGGTGATAATAAATTTTTTGTTCTGCTTTTTTGCCTGTTAATTTTATTTTATCAACATTTTTAATTGTCACAAAATCGCCCATATCTTTGTAAGGTACGAAGCCAGGTTTTTGTTTCCCTCGCAATAAAATCGCAATTTGGGTGGCTAATCTGCCTAATACTTTATCTGCTGCGTCAATAGTATGTGTTTCTCTTTGCATATTATTTTACAAATTCTATAATGGCCATTCTCGCCCCGTCTGATTTTCTCGGTCCCAATTTGATAATTCTGGTATATCCTCCTTTCCTTTCTTTATATCTCGGCGCAATCTCCTCAACTAATTTTTTAACTATTTGGGACGAAAAGTCTTTGGCCAGCAACCTACGACAATTCAGGTCGCCGATTTTAGCTCGGCTGATTTTCTTTTCAAGAATCGCTCTTACCTCTTTAGCTTTGGCTTCTGTTGTTTTGATTTTCTCTTTCAAAAAAAACTCTCTGGCCACAGATTTCAAAAGGCTTTTTCTTTGATCGGTTTTGCGGCTTAATTTTCTTCCTCCTTTGCGTTTCTTCATTTACTTGAGCAAAGCGAAAGGTGAAGATGAACCCTTAGGTTCATCGCCCTTTCTTTTTGGCTTTTTTAACCCTTGACTTTTTACGGTTGATTTTTTTCTCTCGCTTTTTAATTTTTACTTCTTTTACCCGAGTTTTAGCGAAGGGTGGAGATGAGCGGAGCTCATCGACTCTTTCTTTTTTAATTTTCTTTTCTGCACTCACAACTTTCTCTTCTCTTTTAGGCAAAGAGGATAAATCCTCTTTTTTACCCTTCGCTGCGGCTCGGGTAAAGGATTGGGAAAGCAAATTAAAGTGGTCCAGTAAAATCTCGGTAGCTTGAGAAAATGCATCTTCGGGCGTAATCGTCCCGTCGGTTTCAATTTCCAAAAATAATCTGTCAAAATCAGTTCTCTCTCCTACACGCATATTTTCAACTCGAAATGCCACCCTTCGCATCGGAGTAAAAATAGAATCCAAAGGTATGACTCCTATTTCTAGTTTTTTTTGGAGATAGTCGCTTGGTTTTTTTCTGCTTTCCCTTGACTCATAACCTAAACCTTTTTCAATCAGTATTTCTATTTCCAACTCGGCAGATTTTGTTGTCAGAGTGGCTAAATGAGCGTCTGGGTTTACCAGCTCAATCTGAGGAGGTAATTCAAAATCACCGCCTTTAACTTGTTTTTCTCCTTTCACCTTGAGGGTTGCTTTCTGAGGTTCATCGGTATAAATTTTGAATCTAAGCTGTTTCAGGTTTAACATAATCGTAATTCCATCTTCTAAAACGCCGGGGATGGTGGAAAATTCATGCTGAACTCCTTTAATTTTAACTTGCGTCGCAGCGGCTCCAGGCAGAGAAGAAAGCAAAACCCTTCTTAAAGAATTTCCAATGGTTACTCCATAACCGGGATAAAGAGATTCAATCTCAAACATTGCTTTGTTTTTTCCTTCTTTTTTAATAATTTTTGGCTGAGAAGGTAAGAAAATCATAAAAATGCTCTACGAAATACGAATTTTCTACGAAACTACGAAAACGTTTTCGTATATTCGTATGTTTTTCGTATTTCATAGCCAATTATCTTGAATAAAACTCAAATATGGCTGATATTTCTACTGGCGGAGCCGCCTCTTCAAAGGACGGTTCTCCTGTTACCTTGCCTTCCAAATTTTCAATATTTAAAACCAGCCAGCTGGGAAGTTTTTGTTTTTTAAGTGTGGCGGAAAGATTTTGAAAAGCAGCCTTCTTTAAACTTTTCGGCTTCACCTTAATAATATCGTTTTTCTTTGACTGATAACTTGGAATATTAACCGGTTTTGCATTAACTAAAAAGTGTTTGTGAGAAACCAATTGTCTGGCATGAGCACGGGAAACAGCTAATCCCAGGCGAAAAATTACGTTATCCAAACGGCTTTCCAAGATTTTGATGAGCAAATCAGCCGCATCCTCTGCTTTCTCACGATGACCTAAAACTTCCTTCACGTATTTTCGGAACTGCCTTTCTCTTAAACCATACCATTCTTTTAATTTTTGTTTTTCTCTTAATTCTTTTCCGTACTCAGAAAGAGTAATCATTCTTCTCTTTCTTTTCTTTTTCTGGCCAGGCGAATATGGTTTTCTGATCATCGAACATTTTTGCGAAAAACAATGTTCGCCTTTCAAAAAAAGTTTTGTTCCTAAGCGACGACATTTTTTACATTTTAAATTTATCATAAATCGATGCATAAAAGGGTTTTAAAATAAATTTTAATTTACTCATTTTATCACTTTAATTATATCGCATCCTTTTTTGCGTCAAAGAACTCATCAATCACAAAACAACTACTGTTGTTACCCTTTTTGGTTTAAGATTAATGCTGTTTAAAATCATAAAAAATTATTCTTCTATTTTATAAATTTTCTTTTCGCCAGTTGGTAATTCATATTCTAATTCATTGTCAGAAAGCCATTTTAGGTTAAATCGCCATTCGGGAACGGCAGAAGCAATTTTGATTTTTTCTTTTGTGATAAGGTTGTAAAGATAAAGATTCTTTTGTTTTCCTTCTTTTTTGGCTTTTTCTATGATTTGCTCATATACCTCCTGAAAACCAGTGAAAGTAGGGATATCAACATAGGCAAGATGGAGATTTTGGAAATTTATAGCCCTTTCAACTCCAGCTAAAATGTCCGGTGGGGCCGCATAAACATCAACTTTCCACTTTTCTGTTTCAATAATGTAATATGCCGTGCTTAGTGCTCCTTGGAAAATATCTCCATAAAAGTATTTACTATTATCGCTCCATTTCCCGAGGCCAAAACTTCCCGGAATAATGTCGAGGTGTTGCTGAAGAACATCTTTGAGATTCAGTACTAACAAATCATCTAAGGTGCTAATATCTTTAATAACAAGGGCATAGTCATCTTTCCCAAAGTAACCTCTTTCAAGAACAAGATATTTTTCTAGAGGATCAATGCGGAAATCGTCATTATAAAAGGATTCATACTGACCTAGATTATCCGTCCTGCTAAAAATGAGAATCCGCTGTCCTTTTCCTGCATAATTGTAAGACCATAGTTCGATACTGTAATTAGAAGTTGCACGTCTTGTTTTGAGATCGTAATTAAATTGCCTTATCACATAAATATTGCAGTCATGCAATTCAAAAGGGTGATAATGCCTCGAGTCAATACTCTCTATTTGAAAAGTAAACTTCTCTTGCTGAGTAGTCTTATCCCTAACTGAAGTAATAAGAGAATTTAAAGGAATTTTTTCCTCTGTCGCATATCGTGTATCAGCTAACTCATTATCCGATAAACATGTTCCATGGCCCGCTTCCTCTGATTTCTCCCTCGGCCAAAAGAAGTAATTATTTAGGAATCCCCATATCCGTTCCAAAGCATCCGTCAGTTCGCACAGAAACACTTTGAATTGTTGATATAAATTGGCTGGCGCGTGAAGAATAGCCAAGAAGATATCTTTTTGCGGCAGATGACTGATAATTATTCTGAGGGAATCCACGCCCTTGATAAAGGCGCCTTCTTCTAACCGTGCGGTCAGAATTGCTTCCGTGTCAGCCGGGACCAGCTGTAGCGATTGCGTATCGAAATGAAGCATTAAATCTAAATCGCCATCATTATCAATGTCCTCTAATTTACCTCGCAAAGGTTTCACGCCAGCAAAAACAACGCTATCTATCACAATATTTTTAGCATCAAAGAAATTGTCTGTTAAAACCGCAACGGGAATTACGCCTTTGGATTTCAAGTTGATGCTATTGGGATAGCTGCCTGGCTTGATGTCAATTTTTACAAGGCGATAAATTTCTGTTTGCCGAATTGTTTGACTAGAATAATCTAATTCAAATTCTTGGATATTGTTAATTGCTGTATTGCCTCTTTGAATTATATCTTTTGAATTGCCACTCTCGTCGTAGGCTAATGTCTCCATTGTATAACTTCCAACATCTGTGCCAATAATTTTAATACCATATTTTCCTTCGAGGGGTGTTGCGATATATATTACTTTAATTTCGTGTATTTCAGTAAGAGGAATTTCGCTGGTTATTATTGGACCTTCGGTGGTGTGACTACCCTCAGGAATTTCGCTATAAATTATATTATTTATTGGATCTTTCCCTAGTTTTCTTCCTAAGGGATCGATTATGAGAAGTTCGGCTGGAGAGGCAAGGTAAAAATAAATTGAACCAGTAATTGGTTTTGGTATTTCTAAATAGCTAAAGATGTTAGCTTTGTCAAAATAGTTATCATAGTCTCGGATTTTATTCGCTAAATCTTCCGTATCATTAAGAGTTTTAGTGTTATACCAAGCTGGATCTTTTATTCTGTAAGTAGTAACAAGTTTATTATCAATTACAAAATAATGACCGAATTTAATACTGTAGGCAATAATTGGTTTCGCTAAACTAAGAGCATTATCTATCCGAAAACTACCAAAAGGTTCATTATAATAATCGAAGCTTAATCTCGTCTTCTTTATACCATTTTCAACAAAACCTAAATATTCAATTCCTTTACCCCAATATAATCTTCCATCGTTTGTGTAACCTTTGTTATTTATGAGCCAAGTATTAATATTCGCAGGGTCAACATTACTATTATCAATTCCTATATCAATATCGTAATATCTCCCAAGCATTACCATAGAGGTTATGGCGCAACCACAACGGCGAATGGTTGAGAAATTAAAGTCCAAATCTAAACAGTCGGTATAATTTCCAGATCCGTACTGTAAACCATCCCATTCATCGGTTTCTAAATCCGACGGATACGGCGACCTTACTTGTGTATATAACGGCACTAATTTAACTTCAAAATCCACATTCCCAATCTCTCCAAACTCCTGCCAATCTGAAGTAGCTCCTCGTGAATCAACAGCTCTTGCCCGCCAGTGGTATTGTCCGTCAACTAAGCCGTATCTTGTTGTTGTTGTTTCATTTCCGGAATTTACAAAATCGCTTTCAATAATATCCTGCTTATTGAAATCCTTGTCTTTTTCTTTAAGCTCTACTTGAAGTTTAATTTGGTCATTATCAGAATCATTGAGAGTAGCTTTAAATACTACTGTTGATTCTGTTGTAATATCGCCTTCACCAATAGAAACTATACTATCAGATTTAAACTGGCCGAGATTAGAAATTGTTGGCGGCTGATTTACTGGCACTTCCCGGATTTCGTAATTCTCAATGGGCTGGATTAAAGGATAGTTATCCACTCCCCAGGAATAAGCAATGTCGCCTATGCCGTCATTGTTAATATCAAACCCTATATAATCTGACCAGTAATTGCCCAAATAATTATTAAAGTTTTGGTTTTGGTATGCGTAATTGAGTTTTTCTGGAGAATTTAAGATATTAGGTGTGAAACCACAACCTTCCCAACCGCCCCAGATATAGTTTTGTAGATTATTTAAAAAGTTATTAAGAAAGATAGTATTTTGGCCTGAACAGTAAGACATTAAACCATATTTTTGATTGGAATTGATATTATTTTGGGAAACAGTGTTTTGCCAGGCATATTCCAATAAAATCCCGTATTTACCGTTTGAGGTGATGTTGTTTCCCATCACCTGATTATCCATATCGTAAACACGAAGACCGATGGTACCGTTGTTGGAGATATTGTTATTCTGAGTTTTGTTCGAGAAACCCTTAAGATGAACTCCCGTGAGGCCATTGTTTGATATTTCATTATTTTCGATTTCATTAAAAGAACCTCTAACCCGAATACCTATCTCATTATTGTTTGATATGTTATTGTTGATTATTTTAGTGTAGTTGCTGTCCGAGCCAGCGACTGAGCCAAACTGAATTCCACGATAATTTGACTTAATGTTGTTTTCACTGATGATAATCTCTGAGGAATATCCCAAAAAGATGCCTACAGAAAAATTGACAATATTGCAATTTTTAATGGTGATTCCTGTTTTGTGGCTGATATAAATTCCGTAACCGGTGCTGGTGCCTGTGATTGAATGGCCGTTACAGTCTAAAGTGATACTGCTTGTAGCTATTTCTACACTTTGGAATAAATCTTGAGTTAAAGTACAGGTTGAACTGGTGACGTCCCAAGTTCCATAAATTGAGCAGTCAGTTGGCAGAAAAACGGTTCCTTTGGTTTCTTGAAACCAGATGTGGTGGGATTGAGATAACTCTTGAGTCCAGCTGTAGCTTCCATTCTCATCTGCACTAAAAACAATTTCATTTTTATAGCTGTCTTGGTATTTGTAGTAGGCTTTGTTTGGTTCTAAGCCTTCGAGGGTTAAAATAGTTGAGTTAGTAGTAGAGGAAGCTTCAATATTCAAACTAATCATTCTGGGAATTGATTCCAAAGCTACTTTTATTTCCTCAGTGCTTTTTAGAGTAATGTTAAGGTATTCACTATTTTTTATTTCAAAATAAGTTCCTGTTCCTTCTATTCTTCCTGAGATTTGAAGTCCAAGTGGAAATTCTGTTTCATTTGCCAGAATTTGATTGTTTTTGAGTATCAAAGGAAATAAAAAAACTGCTAAAACAGATGTTAAGATTGCTAAAGTAATTATTTCTAATTTAGTTTTCATAAATTTTTATGATTTCTCAAACTCTCCTTACTTTTGGCGGGCGACAACCATTATGAGGTATGGGGGTAATATCTTTTATCAAAATAATATCTAATCCCCTAACGGCCAGAGACCTGATTGCTGACTCCCGGCCAGAACCTACCCCCTTAATGAATACCTGAACTTTTTCTATCCCTATTTTCTTAACTGACTGAGCTAAAATTTCTGCCACTTTGGAGGCAGCAAAAGGGGTGGCTTTTTTTGTCCCTTTAAATCCAATAGAACCTGCACTGGCCCAAGTTAAAACATTTCCTTGAGTATCTGTTAAAGTAATGATGGTGTTGTTGTAAGAAGAAGAAATATAAACCCTGCCCTCTTTTACTTTCTGAGAGGTTTCAATTTTAACTTCTTTTTTAGCCTTTGACTCAACTTTCTCTGTTTCTTCAATCAACTCTTTTTCACTTTTTTTT
>Ga0210017_1002563_pt1 | contig 15488 bp, 15 predicted proteins | sample CryGeyCG2014_020_FD_183966 | JGI IMG/M metagenome (GOLD analysis project Ga0210017, IMG submission 183966) | Groundwater microbial communities from aquifer - Crystal Geyser CG08_land_8/20/14_0.20 (SPAdes) (version 2) | ecosystem: Environmental > Aquatic > Deep subsurface > Groundwater | place... | reverse complement strand
CTTCTTACCACAGCCGGTAAACCCCACGGCCAGCAAAACAACCAAAGAGATAACTACCCAAGATTTTCTCATCATCTCACCTCCTTCTTATGATATTATCCTACCATCAGTGTGTAGGGGGTGACTGCTGTGTCGTCCCCACTACTTTGGCACAATATAGATAAACTTACCCATAGAGCCTTTTCTAACTCCTCTTTTAATTCTTTCTCATCCTCTACTTTGGCACAATATAGATAAACTTACCTATAGAGAGCCCTTTGGGTACCCAGATTTCTTTCATTTTACCAACAATTTTCCCATCTGCTTCTTCCCCGGCAACTGCTTTTTCCCCTTTATATTCATTTTTAGTCACCCAAATAATGATTTCATGCTCGCCAGGTTCAAGTTCTTCCATAACTTTCGTGTAAGTGTCTTCAGTTATCCAAATCTGCGTTGTACTCCAGTCAGCCCCTGGTGGCTCCTCATAAAAGGTTCTCAACTTGAGTTCCCCATCAATCCAGATTTCATTCCAGTAATCTTCAGGTTTTACTTCTCCAACTGGTCCCGGGAAATAGCAGCGAGCATAGACTGGTTCGGGTTTTACAAACTTATCCTTTACATTGTATGTTTCTTCTTTTCCTAACGCCAGGGCTTTCGTGGAGAATATGCAGTTGCAGTAGCCTTCTTTGTGAATCTTTTTGTACTTATTGCCCTTGACGGATTTCCAAGGGTCCTCCTTTTTGGTAGCTTCTTGGGAAAATGCTACCAAACACAGGGATAAGGCTAATGCTAAGCAAACAGCAAAGGATAGTACCTTTCTACCCATCATCTCACCTCCTTTTTTTTGAAAACTTTCTCCCTATCATTATAATAACATTTTAAGTATTGTCAATAGGTTATCCGAGAATGTCATTGCGAACGCAGTGAAGCAACCTCAAGCCTGCTCCTGACAGGCTCAGGAAGGGTGAAGCAATCCCGGAGCATCATTCCTCGCATTTACTTGACAAAAAGGGAAGTATATAATATAATACAATTAGCAATTCCTGAACTCCTGCCCCTGATTAAAACTGTTCCTGACAGATTCAGGAATCAGGGGCCTGTCCCTGCAAAAGCAGGGGCTGTCAGGAGCAGGCACTGTCAGGAACAGGTTTGGAATGGGTTAAAAATGGAAAATAAGAGAAAAATAATAAAGACTTATGCCAATTATGTTTCTAAGGGAAAAGCAGATTTTTATGTTAAAAATTTAATGCCTTTTGTCCCTTTTCATAGAGAAGGATGTTATATTTATGATTTTAATGGTAAAAAATTATTGAATTTTCACTGTAATGGTGGTGTATTTAATTTAGGTCATCGGAATCCTAAAATTATAAAAGTCCTAATTTCTGCTTTAGAAGAATGGGATATAGGGAATCATCACTTAATAAGTGCACCAAAAGCAGAACTTGGGAAAAGACTTGCTGAACTAACACCAGGTGATATCTCTAAAGTTGTATATGGAGTGTCCGGAGGAGAAGCAGTTGACCTATCCATAAAACTTGCCCGAGGATGGACAAGAAGGAATAACATTATCTCAGCAATTGAAGGTTATCATGGTCATACAGGTTTTGCCCTGGCAGCAGGTAATGAGAAATTTAAAAAGCCTTTTGGAAAATCAGCACCCGGATTTATTCAAGTTCCATTTGGAGATATAGAGGCAATTAAAAGAAGTATAAATTATGATACAGCGGCAGTGATTATGGAGACCATACCAGCAACCGGGGGTATAATAATTCCTCCCTCTGATTATTTTCCTGAGTTGAGGGAGGTTTGTGATAATTTTAATACCTTGCTTATAATGGATGAAGTGCAGACTGGCCTGGGAAGATGCGGAAGATTTTTAGCAATTGAAGAGTATAATATAACTCCTGATATTATAGTTCTGGGAAAGGGATTAAGCGGTGGCTTATATCCAATAACTGCGACCTGTTTTAGGAAAAAGCTTGATAGGTTTTTCCAGAAAAATCCGTTTATACATATTTCTACATTTGGTGGAAGTGAAGTGGGATGTTTGGTTGCCTTGGAAGTTCTAAATATATGTTCTTCCCAGGAATTTTTAAAAAATGTGAATAACATGGCAGAATATTTTAAAATAGAGTTATTGAAAATAAAAGAGGAGTTTTCTGATGTTTTTGTTGAAATCAGACAAAAGGGGCTTATGATTGGTTTGAAATTTAAGTCAAAAGAAATCTGCATGCTACTTAGTAAAATATTATACGATAACGGGCTATATGCAATATTTTCTGGAAATGATGAGACCGTTTTACAATTTCTCCCACCTTTGATTATTCAAGAGGAAGAAGCAAATTTGGGAATTAATATTTTAAGAAAGTCACTTTATAGTTTAAAGAAAAATTTAAAATATAAAATCCTTTACTTTCTTCTTAAATTAAAAGGCAGAAGCCCAGTATGAATCATGATATATTATTTGAAATTCTGGAAGTTGATGAAGAAAATCTTCGTAAAACCTTAGATTTAGAAATAAGTAAACCTTTGCATCTTTTATCAAAGGAAGAAAAATTAAGAGTTATAGAAAATGAAAAATTAGACCTTAACATTTTAGGATATGGAGAAATCTCTACAGTAATTGAGATACAATGCGAAAAATTAGGAAAAACAAAATATGTATATAAAAAATTACCAGTGTTTAATGATTATCATAATGTTTTAAAATATAAAGAAGTATTTTTTGAATATTTAAAGTTGTTGAAAGAGATAGGTCTTAACCTCCCCGAACAGGATTTAAAGATATTGGAAAGAGAAAGTGGTAAATATGTTATATATGTAAAGCAAGAAAAAGTTGCAGAAGATAAGATCGGAAATAAATTAATTCATAAATTAAGCAATGAAGAATGTATCTTATTAATAGAGAGAATTTTAAGGGAATTATTAAAAGTATACGAATATAATCAAGTAGAGGGAAAAATAAAGGTTGGTATAGATGGACAGATTTCTAATTGGGCTTGTTTAGACGATAAATTAATTTACCTTGATACTACTACGCCTTTATTTAGAATAAATAACATTGAACAATTAGAGACAGAAGTTTTTTTAAAAAATACACCTTCTTTTCTTAAACTATTCATTAAAAAATTTTTCTTAGAAAAGGTTTTAGGTAGATATTATAGTCTAAGGGAAGTAATTGTGGACTTAATTGCAAATCTCTTTAAAGAAAAGAAAGAAGAAATTATTAATTTAGTAATTAAATTCTCCAATGATTTTCTAAATAAAAATACAAGTAGAAAATTTAGTAAATTGACTTATGAAGAGATGGAAAAATATTATAAATTTGACTCCTTTGTATGGAGAACTTATCAATCTTCCCGAAAGATTGATAGATTTTTTACCACCAAAATTTTAAGGAAAGAATACGATGTTCTAATTCCAGAAAAAATAGAAAGGTAATTTTTAGCCAGATAATCTGCGTGTATCTGCGTCCAATTTAGTTTTGTCCGATGTTCTAAATTTAAGACTTGACGGAATTAAAAAGATATGGTATAGTAGGGCGAAAACCTGTTCCTGATGCTGAATTCTGGTGTGCAAGATTATTGAGAGATGAAGAAGTTGAACCTTCAGAAGTTCAGTTTGATACAATGGAGGAGGAGATGATGAAGCATAGAACTATCAGTTCCTGGATTGATAATAAGAAGATGAGGATGATAAAAAGCAAGGAAGGAGAACGAATTATTTTCAATGTAGCCTCAGTTGATGAATTTCTTGGGATTGTTAGGACTATTCAAAAAATCTTAGAGTAGAAGATATAAAAGTGGTGAGCTAATGGGAGCAAAAATAATACCTTATGCTAAGTTTTCCTTCCCCATCCATACAGAAAAGCCCGAACTATTCAATTTGTAGGGGCGACATTTATGACGCCCGTATATGAGGAAGGAAAGGAGTATAGATTATAAGGGATTTGTAGGGGCGACATTTATGACGCCCTTGAAAAACCCTAATGCCCGTTTTCACGAGCACAAGGAAATGGCCAGAGCATCTCTCTTTGACTTTTTAATTGCCCATTTTCACAGGCACAAGTACCCGTTTTCACAAGCACAATTATTTGACACAATCTAAAAGATTTGGTATAATGAAGAGTGATGAAAGAGGTATGTTCAGGAGCTATTGGGGCACAAAAGTTCAAAAACCACAGAAATATATACCCACGCTAGCTAGCGGGATATTGGACGGATTCACCTATAGTCGTGCATAAACCCTGTTAGAAATATCAAGATTACTTACTGGTGGGATATAATTTCTAACGGGGCAAAATATGCCAATTTGGGAGCATAAACGAAGTAGTTCGGTTATTTTAAGTTAGGCGCAATTGGTCGCTTGAAAAAGGAAGAAAAGTTTAATAAGATGTCATTGGCAAAATTAAATATTAAAGGGAGGGAAAAATTATGATTAAAAATACCGAGAGTAAAAAACAAACGACAAAGCAAAATACCATGTTCGGCACTTATGAGTTTCCATCTTACGAAGAAATAATGAATGCCTACGCTAAAGAATTTGCAAGTTATGTTATCCCTAAGGGTGATACAATATTTGGCTTCTGGATGCAGACTTTAGCTGATTTGGAATTTTTAAATTTAGAATTGCAGGGTTTAACTGAAGAATACACTATTGACCCTGTAAATAGAGTAGTTAATCTCAAGGGCGATGTAGATTCTATAAGATTAAGAATAGCCCATCTTGAAAAAGTCAAAGGGAAAACAACCCTTTATACTGACTTAGTGGATAAATTCGGCGATACCAATGCCTATGCGTTTCATAATCTTTACCCCTACAAAGGTAAATTTTATCCTCGGGTAGTGAGGACTTTAATTAATGCTTTCAAGTTAAATCAGGGTTTACTTCTCTTAGACCCTTTCAACGGTTCTGGAACTGCCACACATGAGGCTTCTCTTATGGGAATTAAAAGTGTCGGCATAGATGTTACTCCGGTGGGAATCGTTTTATCTGAGTTGAAAAATGATTTACTTTTTATTGATGAACAGAAATTGAATTTTGCACCAAAGGAACTACAAGATATTTTACAGGCAATAGAAAATAGAAGATGGGAACATTCTGACGCTTTAATTCATAAGCTAATGTTGGCAGTATATTTTGATACGGTTGACGCCTTTGTAAGGACTACGAGATATAACAGAAAAGGGAAAGTAGGTCTCTTTATTGAAAAATTAAATTACCTAAGAGATTGCCATAAAAAGACCATACAGATTAAAGAAAAATATGGACTCAAATTTGAACCTGCCAAAATCATAGAAGGGGATATACTTGAACTTAAAAATATGAGTGAAATGGAAGAAAAGTTTGATGCCTGCATTACAAGTCCACCTTATTATTTTTCAATAGACTATGTGGGGAAAGATAAGATTGCTTATGATTATTTAGGTGCAGATATGAAAAAGATTGAATCAAAATATTTGGGAATGAAAAATAGTGGATACCCCAAAAATAATTATAAGGGATTGCCTCCGAGAGTTGCTATGTATTATGAGGACTTAAAAGAATCCATAAAAAATATCTACTGGTCATTAAAACCCGGAGGTAAGTTGGCAATCATAATTGGAGATAGCACTGTTAATGGCAAAAAAATCCCGACAACTATGACAACTAAAAAGTTTTGTGAAGAAGCGGGTTTTAAATTTGAAAAGTTGATATTTAATCCTCTCTTGGGCGCTCGCAATAGGGCAATAAGGGGGGAAAGTGTAATAATCTGTGAGAAGGGGAAATAAATATGATTACAAAAAGAAATCTTCTCTGTGTAAAGGCGAAAGAAAAATTGGACCTTGGCCGGATATTACTCTATGAACCATATAAAAATATTTTGATAAAGTTTAAGGAGTTATGCCTTGATATTAATGCCGAAGATTTCGACCCTGTAGCCAAGGTTTATGATGGACTCTTAAGTGTTCCTTCTAATATTAGAGAATATTATGAGGCTTTATTGGGAGTTACTTCTTATTATCAACACAGTCAAGGTGGTAAAGGAAAGTATATAGAAAAGAAGCTTGCCTCTTCTTTTGAGACCTGTTCTCTTAATATAGAAATTAGTAGGCTTCCCTTCTGGTTAGAATATCCAGAGCTGCATAAAAAGAAAGGTGTTTTTACTCAACAAGGTTTATCGAAAGAAGAGAAAAGAATCTTTAGAATAACCGATTGGGATTGGATAGGCGATAGAGATATAAGTATAGATGTTGGAAGTATTATAGGCGATGAGAATGCATTGGTATTGGTAGAGCTCAAAAATAGAGTAGATACAGGTGGGACAGCTGGTAGGAGAGAAATTTGGACATCAGAAAAATTTGGCATATTTGTAGAGTGTCTAGATTCCAATAAAAAGCTGTTTAGAAAAAAAGATAAGGAATTCTCTTTTATTGAACTACTTGAAAGTTTTGGGATTAGAAATTTTGAATTGTATATAGGTGTTTTGTTTGATAAAAGTGACAACCCAGCAACGATTGAAACTGATAAGACTGATGGTTTTTATTCTTCAAGTAAGCAGGGATTTGAATATTTAAAAAGCCTCATCAAACAAAGTTCTACTGTAAGTATAGCCAAAGAAGATCCCGAAAATCTTCAGATGGAACTCAGATTAACCTATTCAAACCTGAAAGTAAGGATAGGTGCCTTGTATGGAAATGATGTTACATCAAGCCTTTTTAGAAAGGAGTTGCCAGTATCTGACCTACTTCTATTAAGATATGACGATATTTGGTTATCTCAACTAATAGCAATTGACGAGAGAGCTATACTACTCAAAAATCAAAGGAATTATATGACCACCTTTCTTGATTTGTTAAAAAGGGACAAGGATCTGAGGACAAGATATGATGTCCTTATCAATTCGGAATGTGGGGAATCAGAGCTTAAGGAGATTGTAAATTACCTACTTGATAAATATCCTGTTGTTTTTGAAGATAAACTGTTACCTGCTGGAAAGGAGAAAGAAGGATATTTAGGAGATGTAATTCAAGTCTTGTGTGCATCAGAAGCATAATATTTCCCAAAGGAATATTTTGCTAATGGTGGAAAGCGACCAACGGCAGTGAACATAGGAGCCTGTCGGAAAAGTCCTAAACCCTCTCTTGATGGTTCAAGTATTTTCAAAAGCCCGAACTATTCAAGCAATTCAGTGCCGAGAGCATTATGGTTGAAGAAGGGAAAGAGTATAGATTGTAAGGATTTGTAGGGGCGACATTTACCCCGTTAGAAATCGTGTTATACCAAATATAGCAAAATTGATATTTCTAACGGGGTTTATGACGCCCGTATATTCTGAGGGTAAGACTTGAAAAACCCTAATGCCCGTTTTCACAAGCACAAGGAAATGGCCAGAGCATCTCTCTTTGACATTTTCAATTGCCCGTTTTCGCGAGCACAAGCATTTGACACAATCCAAAAGATTTGTTATAATGGTGAAAAAATCTATATTAATCTCTCATTGCAGACTAAACCCTCTGCTTCTGTCATTGCGAGTGAAACGAAGCAATCTCATAAAGAAAATATTGAAAACATATTAAAGCAAGCATTATCTGACCTACAAAAAGATGACCCAGAACTTGACGCAGTAATTATATGGGCTTATAATAATAGAAAAGAATTAAACCAGACATTCCGGGCACACACGCTTTTAAGCGTGGGTCGGGCAAATTAGAATGGAGTAAAGACAAAAAAGGCTGGGATGGAAAGCAAAATTAAATCAAAAAATAAATTTGGAGGTAGGAAGATGAAAACAAAAATTTTCTTATTATTTTTAATTTTACAATTTTTAAATCTTTTAATCTTAAATAATATTTATGCAAAAGAGGATGCAGATTATTGGTTTAATGAGGGGGGTAAGGCATTTGAAGTAGGCAATTATGACAAAGCAATAGAATACTATACAAAAGTAATAGAAATAAACCCAAAATATGCAGAAGCCTATGGCAACCGCGGGATTGCTTATGCTAAAAAAGGCTTATATGATAAAGCAATAAAAGATTATAATAAAGTAATTGAATTAAACCCAAAATACGCAGATGCCTACTACAACCGCGGGCTTGCTTATGCTAATAAAGGCGACTATAACAGTGCAATATCTGATTTTAATAAAGCGATACAAATAAACCCGCAATTAGCCCAAGCCTACAACAACCGCGGGATTGCTTATGCTAATAAAGGCGACTATAACAGTGCAATGTCTGATTATAATAAAGCAATTGAATTAAACCCGCAATTAGCCCAAGCCTACAACAACCGCGGGCTTGCTTATGCTAAAAAAGGCTTATATGATAAAGCAATAGAAGATTATAATAAAGTAATTGAATTAAACCCAAAAGATGCAAAAGCCTACTACAACTGCGGGCTTGCTTATTATAATAAAGGTGAATATGGCAAAGCAATAAAAGATTTTATAAAGGCTTTATACTATTTCATCAGAAGATTTGTATAATCAAATGTTTATATGATGAAGCAGTAAAAGATTTTACAAAGGCAATAGAAATAAAACCAAAATACGCAGATGCCTACTACAACTGCGGGCTTGCTTATTATAATAAAGGCTTATATGATAAAGCAATAAAAGATTATACAAAAGTAATAGAAATAAACCCAAAATATGCAGAAGCCTACTACGACCGCGGGCTTGCTTATGATGATAAAGGCTTATATGATAAAGCAATTGAATTAAACTCAGAATATGCAGAGGCATACTGTGTCCGCGGGCGTGTTTATCGAATTTTAGGCAACTGCATAAAAGCAAATGCTGATTATAAAAAAGCCTGCTCATATAAATGTCATTAAAGCAAATTAAACTTTAAAAAATGGCTGTTTGACAAAAAAATTCAAATTGTGATATTATAATAAAAACAACACAGAGAGATGACAAAATTTTGTAAGTTAAGTGATTTTTGGCATTTCAGCCAGAGGAGGTATAAACGAAATACTTCGGATATCACCCCAAATTCAGGGGTATATACGAACCTATTACGGATATAACCAAGTTATACGCCATTGGTCGCTTGAAAAGGTGATAAGAGTATGAAAAAGATAAAATATCAGCAAAAAAGATACAAACCATTACTGGTGAGAGAAGAAGCTTTGGTGGACTACAAGGTCCATCAAAGCATAATGAATAACAATCTAAAAAGTATTAAGAAAGATTACGGGATGTTTTTTACCCCCGAACGGATTGTTGATTTTATGGTTAACTTGATTAATGTTACTGAATACACTGATAAAAAAGACATTGCTATCTTAGAACCTGCCTGTGGTTTGGCACAGTTTTTGGTCGGAATAAGAAGGAATCAACCTGCACTTTCTAATCAAGCAAAACTCTTTGGGATAGAAGTTAATCAGGATATTATCAATTATTTAACTACTGTAAATATTGGTGGTAATATTAAGATAATCAGGGCTGATTATCTTTTATGGCAGCCAGAGTCATCTTTTGATTTAGTTATTGGCAACCCACCTTATGGTATTCCCAGTCTTTCCAAACATTACCCCATAAAAATAGATCCAGCTACTAAAGAAAAATACAAAAGTCTGTATGAGACTTGGTATGGAAAATATAATGTTTATGGTGCCTTCATAGAAAAATCTATTAAGTTGCTTAAACCCGAAGGGCAATTGATTTTTATTGTTCCTCCTACATTTATGATTCTGGATGAATTTAAAAAGCTGAGAACTTTTCTGTCCAAAAACGGTGGAACCGCTATAATTTATCTGGGGCCAGATGTATTTAAACCCGAAGCGGATGTTTCATCAGTAGTATTAAATTTTATTAAATCTGATAAGTTTACCTCCAGATTGGAACTTTTAGAATATCGGGATAATAAGATTAGTACGATAAAAGTCAACCCTCACTGGAAGGGTGGAGTGGTAACGTTTGAGACAAATTATACCCGCATGACGGAAAGCATTTGTTCTTATCGGTTAGGTAATATTTATGAAATCAGAATTTCACCCAGAACACCTGAAATTAAGCATAACTCCTATATAATAAAAGAAAGACCTCTCCGAGTAGATAATTATTTACCTCTTTTAAATGGACGGAATCTTAAATGTAACGAGATTATTTATAACAATCTTACAGGTTATTGGATTAAAAAGTCAGATGCAAAGAAACTTCGGCGATATTTTGATATCCCACATATTGTCGTTGGTTTAGGTTTCAGAGAAAATGGTAAGGTAGGAGCTGCTATAGATGGAAGATGTTATCCATGGATGGGTGATGTTTATCATCTCTTAAAAAAGAATGGTTTATTTAATGTAAAGTTTGATATGGTAGATTCGGAAATAATAGAATATCTTAATTCAGATTATGTAAAGAAATATGTAAAAGATGTATATCGAGAAATTACTTATCATTTAAGTATTACTCAATTAAAAAACCTACCTTTGCCGAATAAAAAAGAATGGCAGGAAATAAAGAGAAGGGAGATATTATGAAAAATCCGTTGCAAGACCTTGAAAAATATCGTTATTTTCTTGAAAGTATTCCGCTGGACAGATATAGAGAAGAATTGAAAGATATTAAATGGGTAGAACAAGATTTGCCTAAAGAGATGTTACCACTGACATCAATATTCAAGTATTACTGGGAAGAGAGACAATTTCTAACATTTGAGAAATGGTTTGAAATTTTTTGGGACGAACTTAATACTAATTCCCAAGGTAAAGAAGTACTCAAACAGTTTAAGAAATATTATTTTGATAAGAATGGGGATGGTTGGTTTAAAAAAGGATTTAAAGCCCGAATGTATAGAACTTGGGTATCTGTTCTTACTCAGTTAGACTTTTGTTATATGTTTGAGTATATCTGTGCTAAAGAAGGTAAGGATTTGCAACTTGAAGGCGATGCGGAATTAGATGCTCGTGGAATTGATGCAAGAGTTAATGATATTGGGTTTCAGATAGCTAAGATAAGCCAAAGAAAAGAGGCCCGAACAGTGGGAGAAAAAAAGACGGTAGTTACTATTCCTTACGCGGTCTTTAATGTAGAAGAATTCGAGAGAAGGTGTGAAAGCCCACGAGTTAAGGATAAAAGTGGTTATCGGAAAGCTTTAGATTCATTTCATAAATATTTTATCCGTCTTCAAAATGGGTTCGTTGTTTTTAATGAGAATTATCTTAGACTGATAATTGATAACATAGACGACATTGAAGCAGTAAAAAGAACTGTTAAGAAAATTTCATTAGAGTTATCGGGAGAATCTTAACGACTATTATTAAAATGACAGAAAGCGACCAACAACGTATAACACAGCATAAAAGGTTCGTGCCTAACGGCACTCACTCAAATCCTTCGCTAATGCTCAGGACTTCTTTTATGCTGGGAACATTAGGCGACAATACTTGAAGAGTGAAAATATGAGGAAATTGAATTATTTTGATGCCTATGTATTTTTTCTATTCTTTTGTGTTTCCGCTCTCCCTTGTCAGGCACAGGAGTTACCGCAAATTGTCAAGAAAATTGCTCCATCAACTGTGATTATTTTAACCTATGATAAAGATGGGGAAATTATTGGGCAAGGAAGTGGTTTTTTCATCAGCAGTGATGGTAATATTATTACTAATAGACATGTGCTTGCCGACGCTAATCGTGCTGAGGTAAAAACAGCCGATGGCAAGGTTTATCCTATCACACGAATTGTCGCAGAGAATAAAGATGCAGATATTGTCAGGGCATCTGTGGGTGTTACTCCACCTGTTTCTACTTTATCATTAAGCAGTTCTATACCTGAAGTTGGTGGGCGAATTGCAGTTATTGGTAATCCCTTAGGGCTTGAACAAACCGTTTCTGATGGTATTGTCTCCGCTGTTCGTGAAATCCCTGAATTTGGGAAAATATATCAGATTACTGCCCCTATTTCTCCAGGTTCAAGTGGTAGCCCAGTGGTTAATATGAAAGGCGAAGTGATAGGAGTGGCAACATTTCAATTTGTTGAAGGACAAAACCTTAATTTTGCCATCCCTTCAGAACATATAAGCAGACTTAAAGCAGAAAAAGGGAAGTCCCTTGAAGAATGGGCAATGGAAAATGTGGAGGAATGGCTTACCACTGCTGAGGGACTTTACTTTTCTGGGCTTATATTCCTTTGGACAGATGATTATGAAGAAGCCCTTCCTTATTTCCAAAATGCAGTAGAGAAGGACCCAAATTATGCAGATGCCTGGTTTTATATCGGCTATTGCAATGGAGAACTGGGGCGCCACACGGAAGAGATTGAAGCCTACAAGCAGGCAATCCGTATCAAGCCTGATTATGCAGAGGCGCATTACAATCTGGGTGCGGCTTATGTTAGTCTTGGACGCTACTATGAAGCAAGTGAGGCTTACAAGCAGGCGATTCGTATCAAGCCTGATGATGCAGAGGCGCATTACAATCTGGGTGCGGCTTATGTTAGTCTTGGACGCTACTATGAAGCAAGTGAGGCTTACAAGCAGGCGATTCGCCTCAAACCTGATTGGGCTGACGCGCACTACTGTCTGGGCTTAACTTATTGGCTCCTTGAGGGCAGGGATTCGGCTTTGCAGGAATATAGGATTCTCAAAGACCTGGATGAGGATTTAGCCAACCAGTTGTTCAATTTAATCTACAAATGAGGCAGGGTGAAATAAACCAGTATCGTCGCCTAAAGTCGTGCATAAACGAAATACTTCGCAAAACATGCCAATTTGGGAGTATAAACGAAGTAGTTCGGATACGAACAAGTTAGGCGAAATTGGATAATTTAAGGAAATCACCATGTGGGAAAAAATTAAAAAAATTTTAGGTAGAAATGTTTCAAAAAAGTTGTTGCCGCTCGAACTGGCAAAAGATTTATGCGAGGCATCATTTCAGGAATCGGTGGATATTCTTAATGAAGTGTTCGGAACATTACAACCTTCAAGGAGCAATATATTGCCCAAATGCTTTTTTGAACTTTTTGCTTATTATCAATATTTAGTTCTAATCTATGTAGCCAACATACTTGATTTAAAAGGTGAACGCCTCAATCTTTATGGAGGAGAATTAAATGTTGCCTGTGGCGAAATAGCAAAAAAGAATATAGAGTATGGTCCACTCATAGAAAGAGCGATAACGGATCAACAATTTCATCATTTGGTATCGGCTTATGTGGCTGGTAATAAATCTATAAGTGGTCTCAGTGATGAACGCTTTTCTGAACTTCTCAAATTTGTAGGATTCGAAAAGGGCAGCAAGGACCCATTATGACGTCTGGTGCAGTTTCCTTTTCTCGTATTCTCGAAGCATTAGGGAGTAGCTATCAAAGCGGAGACCTACTATCAGTCATTATGCCTACTTGGATTGTGCATTCGAACGCTGTAACTGGATTCAGGGGTTTATTAAATATAAAGTTCAAAAATGCTTATCCAGACAGGGTTATATAATAGTTCTACAATTATCCAACTTCGCCTAACACTGGATATGCGGTTTCGCTACGCTTCACCCATATTGCTATCGCAACATCGTATATCCAGGAATGTTAGGCGACATTATCTATAATTTTAAATATTAAAGGAGGAACGTATGTGGCAAATAATTGGTTGGATAATTTGGGGCCTATTAGCTTTTTTTGCTATTTCATGGGCATTTGGTTGCCGGACATATGCTAAATCGGGGCAAGGATTTCAATTGGCAACAGGTGTTCAAACTTTCTATTTTTGGATCATTGCCTTTCTTTTTTTAGTATTTGAGTGGAATAAACTTCACATACTTTGGGTAACTCCGATTGCGTTTTTTACAGCAAATTTATTGGTTCATGGAGGGATTCCTATTTTGTCACCTCTTGCATTATTTGCCACAAGAATATTTTTATCTATTATTCTTATTGGAGTTAAAAAACAGAATTCATAGACAACGTCGGCTAACGAGACTGTCGGAAAAGTCCTAAATTCTCTCTTGATGGTTCAAGTATTTTAAAAAGCCTGTTCCCTGAATCAAGCCGGGCCTGGCGCCAGGCCAGGGTTCAGGGCAGGCTCTGACAGCCCCTGATTGAATCAGGGGCAGGAATTGATTCTGATAAAATTTATGTTTAATGTTTCAGCATTTTATAAAGGCAGTAAGTCTTAAGATTGCTAACAGGACATTGGAAAAGGAGGTTAATATGTGGGAGAAGTTAAGAAACATCATTGTAGATAAGCTGGAAGAGGCTGGGTTTTTAAAGAGGGTAGGGAGCGACGGAGAGATTAAAAGCCGGAAGGAGGAGTTAAAGAACGCAGGGGAAAAAGAAGAAGACCAGAGACCCGAGAGAAAGGTAAACTTTATTTTTGATTTTTACTTTTCTTTATTTAATTTATTAAAATGGAAAATGGACGAAGAAGAATTAAAGAATCAAATAGAAAATTACGACACCCTGAGTTTTGCTGAGTCAGCAAGGAAGCTTGCAACTGCTGTAATGATTTTTATTGCAATTCTTAATTTAATTTTCGTGGTGGTTGGTTGGTACCCTGAAGACTGGGGGGGGAAGCTGGGGGGACATTGTTTTGGTGTCAATATTGGCTCTCTTTGTCTATAAAGGGAAAAAATGGGCAATGATTGTTTGGATGATACTTTGGACTTTCTCCAAGGGTTACCAGTGCATCTTTATAATCTCACAAAAGGGACCTTCTGATGTGATAATGCCTTTTGCTTTTTGGGCAATCTTTATGAGATTCTTTTGGCGAGCGTATCAAGTGGAAAAAGAAAGAAAAATAAAGTGTGCAAGCACCTCCCAATAGGACATTTCTATTTAGTCTTGACAGTTTAGATTGCAAAAATTGTAATCTAAACCAAATCAGGATATAGTAATTATTTTGGTGTAACTATTTGTGGTTTCAACTGTTATGGATTTATCGGGCTAAAATATGTGGATGATTTAGACTGCAAAATTTGCAGTGTTTATCAATTTTATTAGGCAGTCTAATATATGTTCGGGTGAAAGGATTATGAAATGAGCAGCGGAAAAAAGATCACACTGGCAGTGTTCACGGCATGGCCATTTTTGTATATGATTTTCTTCATGTGCACGATATCCGGAATGATGATGTCAGGCTTTTCTGGCGGAGAGCACTCTTCGGGGCCACCCGCTATCATGATGATCATCTTTCCCCTGCACTTTCTCACGATGCTCGAACTCTTCGCTCTGCTCGTGATCTACATTGTTCATTTATTCAACACCCACAGAGTGCCGCAGGACAAGAAGGCACTGTGGGCTGTTGTCTTGTTTCTCGGTAACATGATAGCAATGCCTATATACTGGTATCTGTACATCTGGAAGGAACCCAAACAATCAACACCCGAACAAGGAGCTGAAGGCGACGCGGTAAACCGCGCGCCTTAGCTCGGACGTTAGAACAAAAAAGGGGATAAAATGACGACAAAAGGACAATTTACAGGAATGCGTGGCGTTTATCTTGTTGCGGCTGAATTATCTAAATTAGGATTTATTGCCTCCCCAACATCAAGAAGCGCAATAGGGGCAGATATCCTTGTTACAGATAAA
>Ga0210017_1002561_pt1 | contig 15488 bp, 14 predicted proteins | sample CryGeyCG2014_020_FD_183966 | JGI IMG/M metagenome (GOLD analysis project Ga0210017, IMG submission 183966) | Groundwater microbial communities from aquifer - Crystal Geyser CG08_land_8/20/14_0.20 (SPAdes) (version 2) | ecosystem: Environmental > Aquatic > Deep subsurface > Groundwater | place... | reverse complement strand
CGGACTAAAGAGACCACTCTTGCCCTCTGGTTAAGCTGGTAGTTATCTTCCTTTGACCAGCGCTGGTCAAACTCAGAACCAAAATAAGATAAGATGACTACCAGGATTATTAAAGGCAAAATAATACTTCCTAGGACGATAAAAAATAGTCCCGGCAACTGGATGAGAAAAGGAAGAGTCCCAGCTCTAAACTGCTCAATTGTCCCCACGAATAAGAGTCTTTTAAAGGTTAGAAGACTAAAGAGTAAGAAGAGAAGCAAAGCCCATCCTATAACCTTAAGACTAATATCCTTTCTATACCTCTCCAGAAAAGAAGAAAGACTAAAGCCAAGAGTTATGAAGAGGTAGTATAAGGCATAGAGAGAAAAGACTAAAGGTAGAGATAAATAACGGGAATCTAACCAATACATCAAGCACCAATCAGGATAAGCAAAATAAAAGTAGATAGCTGGAGGCATACAGAAGAGAGTCTGGAAAGCAAGGGCAGTAAGGAAGTAATGGTTTTTAAAGAGGCTCTTCGTCCTCTCCTGTTGCCTAAGAGTGGTGCGCGAAAAGAGCAAGCCAATTATAAACATAAAGAAGAGGTCGGCAGGGATTGTCTTAACCACCCCCTCCCCAAAGTGTCATTCCGAGCCCGATGTAAAATCGGGGGAAGGAATCCCCTGTTGAAACTTGTCTGTCTAATTCGTTTTTTCTAACAATAAAAGTTCTAAATTCTTACAGGTTTTCTCCATAATTTGTTTAGCTTTTTCATAGTGCATACTCTCTCGTCCCGATATCATTTCTCGATATTTTTGTTCGCATTTTTTTAGAACATTACTATTAGGAAGTAGAATAGGTAATTCTTTGACTAACGCAATAGGAATGGTCATCGTTCCAACGCCTCTTGCAAGCCTTTTTATTTCTTTCTGGATAATAGGAGTTTGAATCCAAAAAGCTAAATAGAATGGAGATAGCCGGCGATCCTCAACACGAATTATATATATCCAATCATCAGCTATTCCCTTTTCATCTTCTTTCGTTATTACCGACACTCTACCAATACAGCCAACCCCGACTCGGACAAAAACAATGTCTCCTATATCAACATGAGCTTTTGGACTATCCATTATGCCGTCAGACTCAATGAACTTTTTGCGCCTTGAAAAATCTATTCCAAATGAAGTTACTGTTTTAGCTGAAATAAAAGGAATTCCCGTTGCAGAAAATCTCCGTTGTTCCCCATATTTTGTCCTACCCTGAATAATCTTAACATTAAATTCCTTCAATTTCGGCAATTCATTTAATATTGGATTCCTTTCAAGATAAAATTCTGGATATAAAAACTCGTTAGGGAAAGCTTTAGTTTTTCTTTTCATTTTTTTCTTTGAGAGTTCATCAACAGAATCGATATCGGCAAACATAATCTTCTCTTTTGATGTCTTTGTGGTTCTTTTACCTATTAATACACAAGTTTTAGATGATGTTTTTGTTCCATTGCTCCTAAATATATTCCTTGGTAGAGAAATAATTGCAATTATAGATAGATGTTCTCTGATATATTTTCTAACATAACTTAGTCGTAAATCTGAAAAAATACCTTGGGGGAGAATGATGCCAATTACTCCATTGTTCTTACATAATTTTATAAATTTTTCCAAAAAAAGAATTTCTATTGCCTGTGAAGAAACTTGCCTCCCTAAATCAAAATTTTTCAGAATATCACCCTGAACCCGTCCATATTTTGAAGAAAAAGGCGGATTACCCACAACCAAGTCAAACTTTTTCTCTTCGATTAAAAGAAGGCCATCTTCTGTTTGGACATATTTTCTTATACTTTTTGGTGAAGAGTTTATAATATTCTCATCAATATCCATACCTAATGGTCTAAATCCATGGTCGATGAGGCTCGATAAAAATACTCCGTCACCGCAAGCCGGGTCACATGCTGATTTTTTTGTTGAGATATAGTTTGAAGCAAAAGAAACTATAAATTCAGCTACTTCAGGAGGAGTAAAAAATTGACCCAATATTTTCTCCTCTCTACTAAAGTGCTTATTTGCTTGGTTTGACTTATAAAATGTGTTTACAGTTTGCATTTTCCTTTTATTTGCTCCAAAATATTTGAAATGTCATTTTTATGTTGCTGAGACGCTATGGAAGTTAAGGGTCAGAACCCTCTTCCTTTCTCTATTAAAAGGAATGTCCTTCAAGGGTGTGAGCATTTGCCTGATAACATTTTCTAATCTAACGACATAATCTTTATCCGCCATTTATTTTACCTTTCTGAAGATAAGGATGTTCTCTTTTTTCATAACATTGTAAAGTCCAAAGATAATCTTATCTATATTCCTCACTAATTTAAATCCTATCTTTTCCATATACTCTATTGTAAACTCGACTGTCTTAATCTCTCTTCCTTGATAAGTTGCATTCCCGATAACAATGACAGCAAATTTTTGGAGTTTCAATACCCGATACATCTCATTATAAGATTGCTTCATATCCTCATTGTAAAGATTAACTCTGTCTTGTCCTCTTCCTCTGACACCGATAAACTCTTCCCTAATTTCAGGTAGATTGTATCCCAAGGATTTTAAGGCGTGGGCATCATTTACAACATAATCTAAAGCAATAGAATAGGGGGGGGAGGTTATTATACCATCAATACTTTCAGAATCTAATGGTAATTTTCTTGAATCTCCAACCTTTATATCCATTTTGCCTAATTTCAAGTTAAGCTTCTTTGCTATTTGATAATAATCAGTAAGTGAAGAGATCATTATTTCTAAATTTTTAAGGAAGGCATTAGAAAAATTTCTGCCCCGTCTGGCATTATCACTTACAGCAACCAACTTTGCCATTTTATAGAAATTTTTAACTTTCTCATCAGAGATTGACTCAATAGTCTCATCAAGTGTTTTATTTTCGGTATTAAATAATGGTGCCCCTATCTTGTCTTTTATCCTTCCTTCCCAATTTATAATATCTGTCAAAACATCTATAGACTCGACTTTAATTCTGCTTTGAAGCACACAAAGAGGAGATATGTCTATACCAATACAGTTTATACCCAAAAGTTGAGCCTCTAAAGCACTTGTTCCACTTCCTATAAAGGGATCAAGAACAGCGTCGCCTTGATTAAGCCCGATTATATTTAAGATGGCCCTGATCATTTGGGGATGAAACTTGCCTTTGTAAGGGTAAATCCAATGGGTAAGATATTGATTTACGGATCTTGTCCTGTTTTTCTGAATTATTTGGAGATAATCGGTAAATCTTTTACCAACGGATTTTAAATATGCTGTTCGTTTTGTCAATTTTTCGTCCAACTCATCTGATTTATTGCTGATTTTAAACTCTCTCAATCCATTTGTGACAACGAAATCGACGCCTAATGCCCTTAATTCTAATTGTGCCAGCGACAGTTCATAGATAAACTGAACATTATCCAACAATGTTACATCTGAATTCACTAATCGTTTCAGGTCATATGCCCAGAATTCTTGAATTTCCTCTGCTTTTTTCATCATCTTTTGTCCTTTATATGTTTCTGTCATTGGTTTATCTCCTTATATTTATGGGCAAACTGTGGAAGAAATTTTGTGCTAAAAAATGTAACAAAGAAGCTGTTATTTTTTAAGACTCTATTAAATTGTCCTTAACCCGCAATGAGCAGATAACGGTGCGGCGGGGTATGCGAAGTGGACTGCCGAATTTATTCGAGCAGGACATTTTGTATACCCCGCAGATAGGCGAAGTGCCGAAGGCACGAAGCCAGATACGCTCTGTTAGGCGAAGTGTTTATTTTTGCCATTTCCACATTTCTTCCACAGCTAATTTAGCTAATTTTTCACTTCTTTTTTCAATTTCATCAAAGGTCCAGTCGTTCCAGTCACATAGTTCGTTTGTAATTGAAAATTCGGAGTTTTTATAAGCTTTTTTCTTTCCTTCAAAGAACCTATTTGACATACCTTCATTCCATTCTCCTTTTATAATAGTTAAATTTCCTATTCTATCACCATATTCTTTATACTTCTCAATAATTTCGTTTTCACTTAAATTTGTTTTATCTTTCAAATATTTTATCCAATCATTGCTTAAGGTTTGGGGCATGATGTGTTCTGTCTGGATCTCATTAATGTTTATCGTTGTTTCACCTGTCGGTTTTGATAATCTCCACAGGATATACTTTGTCCTCCTTTCAGATGCTTTAAAGGTTCGCTTTAAGAAGTTATCTTTAAAAACAGTATAATCAACATTCGCCTTTATTTCTTTGTCTAATCTGCTCATTATAGAGTGTAATATTCCCATAGAATCTGTAGAATTTGAAGTCGTAGATAGGTCATAGCATATCTCATTGTAGATTGTATCTAAGCTTGAAGTTGATTGACCACATACCCCCCATCTAACATGAAAGATCTCAATCATTTTCAGTGCTTTAATGATATCCTCTTTGCTGAGAAGGACATTTTCATAAAAAGGAAATAACTTAAGTAAAAGAGTATAACTTGGGGAAACTTCAATTAATTGAAAATCTTGGAGCCTTTTGTTGATTTCAATGGCATCCTGAAAATCCGCTCTATGAATATGGCTGTAAATGGTGGATTTTTGATTTAAATCTTCCACAAAATTCAAGATTGTCTCTCTATCCCATTTTTCTTTTTCAATTATGCTCCTAAGGATTTTATTTAACCGCCTTTCTGACACTTTTCCTTTAAAGGAAGATAACATATACCTCCGAAAGAACTTTATAGGTTCTATATCTCTAACATTCCCAAACATTTCAGTCCATAGAGATACACACTCTTTAAGTTTAAGTTCATCGCCCGATACTTTCTGCAAAATAAAGTTCTTTATCAAGTCTACAGCAGAAAGTTCTAATCCTCTATCATTTAACGTCTCAAATAACTGAAAAGCGTTAAAATCATTAAAAGCATTTATGTGGACTAAGTAAACTTTTTCTAATAGTTTACTCCATAATTCTCTTATGGCACCCTCTAAATTATTTTGAAAGTCTTTTTTTATCCTATTTTGAAAATAAGCGTAACAGTCAAATATGGGGTGAGAAGATCTCATAGGCTTTTTTTCTAAAATGCACATTAAAGCATCATTATCTAATTCACTCAATTGGAGCCTGGGGATAAGATTTCCGTTATAATCTTTTGCATATAAATAATCTTGGTATGAACCTTGGGTTTTCTTTTCTTCCGCCAGATCTCTTAAAACAGTTATGAGAATTACAATTGTAGCTAATCTTTGCTGGCCATCTTGTATTTGGAAAAAATTTACCCCTAATTTTAGTTGGTCTGGTATCACAACAATAGACCCTAAAAAATGAGTTTCCCCGTCACTCAACTGTACGATATCATCAAATAACTCTTCCCACTGATCTTTTTTCCAAGTATACGTTCTCTGGTGCAGCGGCACCTTATGAACTTGTTGAGTGGAAAATAATCCTCGTATATCAGTTTCTTTAGGATCTATAAACTTTGTTGTATTCATAGCTACAACCTCCTTTTTGATTAATTAACATTTCGCCTAACGGCCCCAGCATAAAAGAAGTTTTTGCGAAGCAAAAATTTGGGTGAGTGCCAGAAGGCACGAACCTTTTATGCTGTGTTATACGCTGTGCCGTGCCCATTTTTAAATTACTCATATCCTTATCCCCAAATTTAATCGTAATTTCTTATGCAATACTTTTATGAAATCATCTATTTTTGGTAAATCTGCTCCTTGGAATGCTTTCATTAAATTCTCTATTGTTGAGGACCTGATATTTTCTACTGTAAGTTGATATTTATCAGGATTAGAATGGTAGTCAATATCATAGATGAAAAATAAATTTGCATCGTTTTTGTTAAATTTCATACCTTGAAGGCCGAATCTATCTACCATATTTTCATAAACATATTTTTGAACTGCCCAGATAATCTTTTTGTTCCAAACTTCAAAAACTTGCCCTTTGTTTAGCATCTGGATAAATGACAGTTTAATTGTATTGTAAGTATTCATGCCAAAGGCATAGGAATTTTTCGTTATATCCTTATCCTGTATATAATCTTCTATTGCTCTTACAAGTTTCCCCGTTCCTGTCGTGGAATCAGTCTGAAATTCTACAACGCAAAAATCATCTATCTCATCGCTAATTGGCTTATGTTTCACTAGGACAAAATCAAAGGTGCCTATTCTTTTAAGTTTTACTTCTGAAAATAATAAGACATTTGATTTATTTTCGACAGGATAGCCAAATATTTCTGCGGGATAATGTTTTCTATGTGTATTGTTCATAATTTCACCTCTTTGTTATTTCTTAATGACGACTATTTCTTCGGGTAGTGGTATATCATGCGTTGTGCTCCTTCTTGTTCTAAATAACTTAATATGTGCATCGGAATATCCTATATCTTTAGCCATTTCAACAAAAATTTTACCTACAGGGATAACAATACTTTTATATGTTTGGTCTCCTACAACCTGCAAATTATAGCTGTCTTTTTTCATAACTTTATAAAATTCTTTCAGACAGACATACATTCCTCCAAAATATTCTCTTGTCATTTTTGGATAATCAAACCCCCAATTTTTATCTGATAACGCTTTTCCTATTCGTTCTGCTACTTCCTGAACTGATTTGAACTTCTTTACGTATTCGTTCCAGTTATCTTCCTTATAAATTAACTTTGTACTTCCTTTTATCATTGTCTTTTTTAGCTTTTGGACATCATCCATATTCTTTACAAAATCTAAGAGATACAACTCCAATCGGGTCTGTCTTGTATATTCAAGATCATTCGGATAAGGTGGAGATGTTATGATAAAATCAATAGAATTTGGTTCGACAAAAGAGCTCGATTCCGTCGCAGATTTATTAAATACTTTGGTTTTACCATACGCATTAAACTTTTGGACGAGTTTCAAATCATTGTAAACCTGAATTATCTTTTTACAGAAGACATCAAAAAATGGTTCTTTTTGTCTATGAGGATAAAATGTTGTTCCGGGGCACAACGCAACATAAGAAGCATCGAAAGCGGCTTTTCCTAGCATTACTATAAATAGTTTTTTAATTTTTTCATCCTCAATTTCACATATCAAATCTTTCATTAAAGAAACTTCCTTTTGCATCATTGAACTCATCCATTGATTCAATTCCCGTTTTGGCATTCTCTTTAAGAAATCATTTTTAAAATTATAATTTTCTAGATTCTGTGCTAACTTAATAAACTTTTTAGTTTTTTCTTTATAGATGTCCTTCAGTTTCTTAATATCTATATCCCAAGTTGTTTTGACTTCGGAAACAAGACACATTAAAGGATTAGTGTCTATACCGATTGCATTTAGTTGATATAAATTGCTCGAAACCAAAGTAGTTCCACTCCCACAAAAAGGGTCTAAAACCAAATCCCCCTTTTTTAAACCATACTTTTTAATACTTTCCTCTAAAAGAGTATATGGGAAATCCTCCAAATAATCATACCAATGATGGACAACACCATCTCGGTTTAAATCGCTTATAGAACGGTATTCCTGAAAAAGTGATAATTGCAAGGAAGTCTTTTTATCAATCTGATTAATCAATTCCTCATTATATTTAGTGTCTTGATTTTTAATCTTTTGTATCGTTTCTTCAAAAAAGGATTTCTTACTCTGTGGGACTTTGAAATTAAAATTGCTTCCGTTTTCAATAAATCCTTTTTTGATTAGTAAATGAATTGCGTTTAGTAGAATTTTACTATCTGTGGGATAACCTGTTAATTCCGATAGTTCATTAATATTGGCTTCTGCTTTATCAGATATCTTGAGGTATATATGTTCCAATATTTGGGACTGCAGGAACGGTAATTTTTTGGTGTTCATATTGATACCCTTTTAAATGTTATATCTATCTTTGACCTATAATATTCTTGGCACGGCATGGCGTATAACGTTATCGGCATAAGCGAAGTCGCCAAAGGCAATTTTGTTTATGCTGTGTTAGACGCAGTTGGTCGCTTTTCCTTTTTAGTCATTGGCAAAATTAAAATATCTCATTAAAAAAATTCCCCCACTCTTGTTCCGCAAACTTTAGTTCATTACATTTTACAAGATGTTTATCTTCGTAAATTTCAAACTCTCCTCCTATATAAAGTAATTTATCTCCTTTCCGTTTAAATGTCCCTGTCGATGTTTTAAAAAATCCACAGGTAAATGCCTTGATTACCATTTGTTCACCGTAAGCTGTCTCTTTAATGAAGTTCACCAGATCTATAGTATCACCTGAAGTTACATCCTTTTGTATCTTTTCCTTCACAAAATTCAGAAGTTTTTCTAAACTGCTTATGTAGGCAAGAATCTTCATAAAGAAATCTTTAGGTAAAGAAACTTTAACCAAAATTCCGTAGTCTGCATTTTTAGGAGCTTCTGCCCAAATACTTTCAAGCGTATCAGTAGATTTTATACTCACTATCTTTTTTGAATTCATTATATCCGACTTAAAGGTTTCTATCTCTCTGCTAATACTCCAATCTAAGGTTAAGTCTTTCCCTAATTTGTCTTTTGCAAATTGTTTAAAAACAACCTCTCCTATTTTTCCAACAAATGTATCGGAAAAAATCTGTTCAAAATCTCTTTCTTTTCCTCTCCGTGTTTTTTCACTCATAGTTGCTCTTGTTTCACCTTTTAACATTTTGTACGGCATAGCTAATGAGAATATTAAAAGTTTTAAAAGCTCTTTATCATCTGTACTTATTTGAATTGTATTAGGAAGAAGTCTTCTTTCTATCCAGTATTTGATTTTTTCAGTATCTATAATATATTGAGTTCTATTCCTAACTTTTTCAATATCAACAATATTTGCCTCATTCACTCTGATTGCAGAAAGAATAAGGCTGAAAAGTTCATTTTCATTATAACATCTTGAAATATCTTTATCTGACGAGATGAACTCCTCCAATTTTTCCTTAATTTTAGATTTGCTATTCAATTCTGTTTTGGTAAAAGTTATTTTCATGATTTTTCTCCTATAATTAACCATTCCCCGGATATTCCATCTGGGTTTTCATTAAGTCTATTTTTTGATAAATGCCTACTTTTTATAATATCAAAAAAGGTATGGATTACTTTAAAATTATTTTGAGATAACATCTCTGATATTATATCTTTAACATTTACAGGACTCCCAAATACTTTTGGTTCTCCAATAAGAATGGCTAATATCCCTTTCTTTACTAACAGTTTTGCAGATAATTTAACAAAACAGAGCATATCATTAAAGTATGCCTCAAAACGAAGAATATTCTCTTTGGTTTTGAAATTCAAGGAAAGTTCTTTTATAGTATTTACACTACTTTTATATGGTTCAATTTTTGAAAGTTCTCCAGATAAGTCATAAAATGGTTTCACCTTCTGTCCTATTTCTCTTTTAGTTAGCTTTCTAATAGATTCATCATCTACCATATCTAACCAGTACATATCTATTTTTGTAGATCTGAAATACTCCTGAGCATAAATGTATGGAGGAGATGTTATGATACAGTCAATTATCTCCTCTGGCAATGTTTGTCCTAATTCTTCTAAGCTATTATTCATAACCATTAGAAATTGTCTATTATAATTGTTTAACGAATCTATTTTTTTATATTCGTTTTTCATCCTTAAATTAAACTGAATGATATGCTTTAAATATTGCTTTGCCTTACTTAATAATTCGTTTTGTAACAACTCCTCGCCAAATTCCCGAAATTTATTAATCAACTCTTTCATTTTTATTGTTTTTTGTTTTGATTTAAATAGTTTTGGAGATTCATCTTCCCCATACGAATATTTCCTTGAGAGATATAAAGCGCTCACTTTTAAAATATTCTTTATATTACCCTCACTTTCATCAATATTATGGATATAGCCCCATATTTTTGTTAAAGCCGACAATATATCTTCAGGATACCAATAATCTAAATTCCCCCATCTTGGTATGAATCTTAAAGGACATTTAGATACAGAGTTTATGTGATAATTTAATCTATTCATATAATTAAAATAGTCTGGAGGATTTAGTTTTATGGTCTTTACTTCTACTAAGAATCTTGTTATGGGATTGATATCATTTGATATATTACTATTCCCGGTTAATATGCTTTCTACTGCCGTTGTTCCTGACCCAGCAAATGGGTCTAATATTATTTTTCTCTTTAAATTGAATTTATTTATAACAAATCTTGGAACCTGTGGAATAAATTTAGCCGGATAAACATTATGAATACCATGAGTTAAGTAGGTAGTATTCGGAATATCATATTTTAGCTCTTCCCTCAGATTTATTATATTTCGTGCATTTTCTATCTTCTCATCAATAGGAGGAACATGGTAAGTGTCAAACATAGCCAGTTGTTCTTTAATCTGAAGACTCTTATTCATAAATACTCCTTTTTAATTTTGCCAATGACATTTAATAATCTTTCCCTTTTTATTAAAGCGACCAATTGCGTCTAACTTGTTCCTAATTGCACCATTTGGTGCAATTATTATCCCTATTTTGTGGGGATAATTGCACTCTGGTGCGTTTATTTTTAATTTACCTGAGACACCTATGCCTCATCTTTCTTTTCATCCTGTCTTTTTCATTTTTCCTCATCCTCCTTTATGTCGAGAGTGTCCAATGGACTTATTATTTTGCCCAAGTTTCTTGTGCTCACATGGGTATAGATTTCAGTAGTTTTGCTATGAGTATGTCCCAATAACTCCTGTATATATCTCAAATCTGTTCCACATCCTTCATTATAACAAATTTTGGGGATTGTGTCAAATGCAGGTGCCCGTGAAAACGGGCAATTAAAAAAGTCAAAGAGAGATGCTCTGGCCATTTCTTAGAGCTTTTCAAGCCTTACCCTCGTAGGGGTTTGATTCATCAAACCCGCATAAATCCTGTCCCCGTGAAAATGGGGAACGGGCGTCATAAACCCCGTTAGAAATATCAATTTTGCTATATTTGGTATAACATGATTTCTAACGGGGTAAATGTCGCCCCTACAAAACGATAATTGCTTGAATAGCAAAGGAATCTCCCGTTGAAACTCATGACAGCCTTCTAACATTCTACGCCATCCACTTAAATTACGCATAACTCAGAATAAATATCTTCCAGCTAAACTCATTCCACTGCTCTTGCAAGCTTTCGTGCAAGTGGTTTTGCTAATCTTTCGGTAATCCCAAAAACCTCAACTCCTATAATCTGACCTTCTTTATCGTATTCCAATCTCATCCCTTCCCCTTCCTCGGAATCAACCGCCGGCCATTTCCTGAAAGAAACATAAAGAATATCCGTTTCCTCGTCAAACCATAATTTTACTTTATTCTTACCCATCTTATTCCCTCCTCGTATAATTTCTCTAGCCAGGTCCCTACAGGGATAGACAGATACAACTTTGAGAACATGCTTTGAAAATTCTACTTTCATCTAAACCTCTACCTCTTTTAGTCTAATTTCGCCTGTCATCAACTTATCCCACATTGTTTTTACTGTCAAGGATTCTATCTTCATCTTTCATTTTATTTCCCCTAAAATCATTTTCCCAGCTTCCATAATAGTCTCTTTTACTTCTTTTGTCAAGATTTCTGCTCTTTTACGGCGGGAACTTACTTCCTTGGCTATTTTTTCTTGAATAGAAAGGGGAGAGAGGAATTTGGATTTTGGATAAATCTTTTGAAACGAGAAGCCCAAATTCCCAGTGTTTTTGCGGTTTTCTTATTTGAAATATCATTTTTAACGCTTTTTTGAGGTATTACGTGTATATCTACCTATCCCAGAAGTTCTATTTTAAATTCCTTTCAAGTGTATTGTTTAGGTTTGACCCCTTTATTGTCATAGCGAATATACAGCCATAGGAATTTCGCTTTCAGCTTTTCTTCTGCTACAAATACTTGATTCGATAGTCTTAAGAATATTGGCTGCATAGTATCGTGTACCACACTTTTTACATACACCAGCAGGTACATTCTTAATCAGAACATATCTTTCCTCTATCTTTCGGGGTAAATCCACTGTTTTTTCGATAATTGGGCCATTACAATATTCGCACTTCTCACCGTCCCAAAATCCCAATGTAATCCCTCCTTTCATTCTTTCTTTGGTTTATCTTCATAAACAGTTGTTACGCGGACTTTTTTAGCTCCTGTGATCCGGCATACAACACCGATAGGTCGCCCATCCAATGAGACACCTACTACCTCATATTTACCCTCCTTTGGCCAAGTTCGCCGAATCTTACCATTTAAAATGCCATATTCCAGATCATAGATATCAAAACCATCTGCAGTTGCCTCATCATCAGCATGCTCAGTTAAGTAATATAAACCATTACGAACAAGAGCTTGAATTCATCCTATTTTACTCAATTTTACATCTCCTTCAAATATATCTCTTTTTCTTTACAGATAATTTCTCATTTTTGCCCCGATTTCGGCTAACTTGTTTATATCTGCAGTAGTGCGTATATACTTCCATATTAGCGTATACCTATCTCAGAAATTTCATTTCAAATTCCTGCCAAGAATATTGTTTAGGTTTGACCCCTTTATCTACTTTTCTCGTTAATGTCCTCTTTCCTGAAAACCTTATTTTTCTTTGATATTATATCATATTATAGAGAGGAAGACAATTATAAATCAATATTTTTAGAGAGTTTTTGACAGGTTCCTGTGTTATGTGAAGTGTGCCGTGCCTATCACCACACCACATCTAAGCCAAGCTTACTTAGAGATTCATCTCGAGTTATTAAAGGTAACCTTAGGTGCATTGAGGTAGCAGCGATTAATCTATCCCAAGGGTCTTTAACTCTTTCTCTTGGAATTTTTCTACTTTTTTCAATTATTGGCAAACATAGAGGTTCTATCCTATAATTCCTTGAAACGGCATTACCATTTCTCCTCAAGTTCTTTTAGTAGTATCCTTCGAGTTTCCTTAATATCTTCCTTCGTAATTCTTACACCTTTCCAAATACCACCTAACTGTATCGTATTTAGATTCTTTTTAAACTCTTCCCACTCCTCCATAAATGAGGTAATGACGATAGCACAAATATTTCCATCATCCCACCATAACTTGAAGTGATTCAATTTCTTATTCGGTCTTCCCTTTTTAGGATAAATCTCTAGGACTAATTCATCTTTGGATGGAATATATACTACCTTCATTTTTCTCCTCCAGAAAGTAAAAGAAATAAGGCAAGAATGCCCCCAGCAATAAGCAGATTTTTTTCTGCTCCTCCTTCTTCAATTTTAGCGATTTTATATAGGCAGATACTCTAATTAAAGACTGCTGGGGTTGAAAGGGGTCATATTTGATATAATCTCTGCCCTGTAAAGCTGCTAAATCTCTGGGATCTGTCCCTTTTTCTACAAGAGGAATAAGCAGTTTACCGGTCTTTAGCGCATACCCGATTTCTTGCTGCACCCAGTTTGCTCTCATCCCATCTTTTGTCAATAAGACAACCATACAGTCGGCGGTCTCTATTTGTCCAAATACCTTTTTGTCAAGAGGAGCACCTGGAGTCAGATACCACTCTGCTACAAATACTTCTACCTCTTAGGTTTATAATTGATTTCGCTAATTCTTCTATATCTTTTTCTTTCTGTTGTCTTGGTTGATATACAGCACCTTTTATTTTACTAATTTTAACTGCCTCAAGTCTCATTATTACTCACTCTCCTTTGATTTGTAGTGACAAAAAATCCCACCATGGGATTTTTTGTCACTACAATTGAGCTCTTTCCCTTATAAACTCCCTTCTTTGACTCACTTCTTCAAGAAAATTTTTTGCTGGAACAGATATCTTCTTTCTCAGCATTTTAAAGACTTCTCTTATCTTATCATCGGAAAAACCTTCCTTTTTAAGTCTATCTTCAACATTCAGAACTCCATACCCCGTTTAGAAACCCTTGAGATCTTCCGGGGCAGGCAGGGAAGTCAGGCATCTTGCCTGACCATTGCTTACCTGTGCCCTCCACCTCTCTAGTTTTGTGACCGCCTATTACTATATATCATACCAAGAATTCTGTCAAGCAAGAAATTTTCTGAGAAACCTAACGATAGAGGTAACCCGCTTGGGTAAGGCCCAGCTTTACCCAACTCGGGTTCATTGATTTGTTCAATGTGTAAAGTATGGCAACTCAGCATTCGTGCATTCTTCACACCAGCACTCTCTGCCTCTGGTTGAATATCTATCTTCACTCAAGACAATCACAGCGCCACACTTGGAACATTTAGTGGGTTCATAGGCTGGAGGGTTTTTCAGCTTTTCAAAATTGTATTCATTTGTCCCATAGTAAACATACATCTCCATTTCAATATCTTCTTTGCATTGAGGACAGTCCTTCCAGTCTCCAGCGTGCCCTTCAGCATGGTGGTAGCCACAGAGTGTGTATCGTCGATGGTTCCTGTAGCAACTGTTTCTGGCATATGAAAACAGAACATACTGGTCTTCATCGTCACAAATCCAGTTACCACAGCATTCTGTCTTTGTCAGATTTGTGGTTTTTCCACACAAACCGCAATGTGGCTGGTTTTTCGACTTAGCCTGGCTACCAGTGGTGATGTCTCTTTTCTTCTTTTTCCTGGTCATATCTGTTTCCTCCCGTCGAACAGCGGTTTATATAGAACGAATTAAATATTTGCACATTAAATGTAGGGGCGACATTTATGACGCCCGTCAATTGCGGGTTTGATAAATCAAACCCCTACAATTATGTCCACTTCTTTATGTCGTTTTATATAACAGGTGCCAAGCAAACGTCTCGTAAATCGAAGAAGTGATTCCACAAAACCTTGGCATGATATATTTGATGTAATATTTCTTTGGCAAGTTCTTTGTCATACATAAACTGCCTCCTTATCGAGCCGTTTTTTCAAAAATGAATTCATTTTTTCTCTATAGCTGACAACATCTACTTTTGCCGTATAAACCGGTTCTCCTATGGTGTTGAACTCAAAAGTCTATCTCGCTTATATCTGCATTTAACTGCGGATATCGTTCTAATTTGATGGTATACCCGAAGTAAACTTCGGATACACATCCTTTATCCTATCTAAATGGGCTTACTATCTTCTTTGTTCTTCATTATAACAAATTTTGGGATTGTGTCAAACAATTAAAAAAGTCAAAGAGAGATGCTTTCGCCATCTCTTAGGGTTTTTCAAGTCTTGCCCTCAAAGAATATACGGGCGTCATAAATGTCGCCTCTACAAATCCCTGGGCGTCATAAACCCTTTGACCTCCACCTTCATAATACTATACTGGATCTGTGATTCAGACAGTAGGAGGCTATATTGCCCCCTGAGGTGTCATTGCGAACGAAGACGAAGAATGTCATTGCGAGGCGAAGCCGAAGCAGCCTCATGGGATTGCAGAGGTCATTTCATTCCCTCGCCCCGTAAGACCTCCGGTCTCTTACGGGGCTCGCAATGACATTACTTCAAGGACTACCCAGCATCCGATAGGCGGGACATTCTTGTCCCGCATCACCCAGCACCCAGG
>Ga0210017_1002551_pt1 | contig 15526 bp, 14 predicted proteins | sample CryGeyCG2014_020_FD_183966 | JGI IMG/M metagenome (GOLD analysis project Ga0210017, IMG submission 183966) | Groundwater microbial communities from aquifer - Crystal Geyser CG08_land_8/20/14_0.20 (SPAdes) (version 2) | ecosystem: Environmental > Aquatic > Deep subsurface > Groundwater | place... | reverse complement strand
AATTATTATCAATTAACTAACCGACAAATGTGTGCGGTTAAAACATTTTATCCCAGGATAACTCCCCCGCCCAAAACCTGGCCATTTTTGCCGTAAAATACCGCGCTCTGGCCGGGCGTAATAGCCCGCTGGGGGCTGATAAACTTTACTCTCAATTGATGATTGTTGATTGATGATTGTTGATTGATGATTGCCGGCGCCGCCTTGCTTTGATACCTAATTCTCACCTCACAGCTAAGTGGCAATTTGGGCGGCTTACCCGGCAACCAGTTTACGCCTTTAACCGACAATTCTTGTCTCAATAAGTCCTTCGCTTTATTGCTCACTATAAGTTCATTGGCTTTTATGTTTTTGCCGACAACATAAAATGGTCCTGGCCCGCCAACGCCGGCGCGCTGGCCAATGGTATAAAGCGGCAAACCACGATGCTGGCCCAATAGCTCCTCGCCTCTTCTTAAATTAAGCGATGATGTTGCTCCCTCCTTTATAAAAGGAGGGCTGGGGAGGATTTTTCCTCCCCCTAATCCAAGGGGAGGTTGGGATGGGTTAAAAATTCCCACAATCTTCCCCGGCCTCATTTTTATATGTTTTTTCAAAAATCGCTGATAATCATCAATAAAACAAATATCAAACGATTCGCCGCGGCGATACGGCAGTCGCCATTTTTGGGCTAATCTCACAACCTCCGATTTTTTATAATCCCCTAGCGGAAAAATAACTCTGGACAATTGCCTCTGATTTAAACCGGACAAAAAATAACTCTGGTCTTTTTGTCTGTTCTTAGCAGCAAATAACTTATATTCTAAATCGTCATCTTGAGCGGTAGCGAAGGATCTCTCAACTTGTTTGAAACCTTCGTCTCGCATTCGCGAGAGATTCCTCGCTCTGCTCGGAATGACGACAACCCGCGCATAATGACCAGTCGCTATAAAATCCGCGCCCAAGGCCCGCGCCTTATCCAAAAATAAACCAAACTTAATTTGCGGATTGCAAATCGCGCAGGGATTGGGCGTGCCTCCGGCGCGAAGTTCTCGCAAAAAATAATCCACCACCCGCTTTTTAAATTCTTTGGCAAAATCCCAAACATAAAACGGAATTTCCAATTTTGCCGCCACTAGCCGCGCCGCCGCTTCGGCCTCAACGGAACAGCAGCCGTTAGTGTTTTTTCCGTCCGCCCAAAAACGCATAAAAACACCTGCTATATCATAGCCCTGTTTTTTTCTCGCTTCGCGAGATCCGGCGTAGCCAGACAGCAACGCCGCCGCGACCGAAGAGTCCACCCCACCGCTCATCGCTATAAATACTTTTATTTTTTTATTATTCCCCATAATCATAATCTATCATTAAAAAAATTTTCAGACAATAAAAATACTCTATTTTGTTTTCCGTCCGTTGTCGTCGCTTTACCACGCGCTATAAGCAAGGCACGATTTTATTAAGCTAAATGAAAAAGCCTACTCGGTTTTAATCAAAAACCTTTCGGCTAAAAGTTCTTTATTTTTTTATTCCTCCCGCCAAACTAAACAGTTAAGACGCGATAATTCATCGGGAGTTCCTTCGTAGAGAAAAAAATCCCCTGCGACGTTGCGCTCTCCCAATATTTCAACGGCGAATTTCATTAAATGCCCTGCATCTACTTCCCGACAACTCTTACACCAAGCAAGATTGGCGTTTTCGAGCCCGCCGCCCCGAGTATTATAAGGACATTTTTTACCATTCCACCAGCAGGGTTCTTTGCCCTGCTTTTTTTCTGCCTCCGCCATTCTTTTTCCTTGCGTGCCCTCTTTTTGTTCTTCCATTTTTCCCTCCTATAATAAATTATTTCCCACGACCTCCTCCTTGCTAATGACTTGGCCGCGGGCAATTTGTCCAATCATCCAATCGTAAGACGTATGTCCAAACTCCAAACGCGCATAAGCCAACGCGTCGTCTCTTCTGGTGAAATAACAAGTTGAGCCCAGAAATAAACTCAAGCTTGATATTCCGGTTGTTATCCACCAATTATTTTGAGGGGCGTAAGATAGAACTCCAACATTTAACAAAACCTGAAGGCATCTTTTTTCCCGATCCCTTTGGTTACTGCCTGTCAACCCCACAAAGTACTCCCAATTAACAGATATTTCGCCATCTTCAATCTTGAGCAAATCTCGTCCGTAGAGATTGAGGTCATCGATAACTCCCTGTTTGGTGCAATTGAAACACTTTAATTCACTTTTGAAAAGACGGAGTTCGCATCCTACAAATGAAAAAGAAATCTCTTCCGCCTCCCCTACTTCATTCTTTTTACAAGAAAAACATTTATCCTCCATTTTTCCTCCTCCTAATTTGAATTTTGAATAATATTAAGAACTTGTTTAATTTTAGCTTATATCTTTATCGCCGATTTGTCAATTTTTAAAGTTTGTGCTATAAAAACAATAAAGCTAATTCCTAACTCCTATGATTAACTACAACGAACTCAAACCAGGCACAATTTTTATCTTAGACGGCGAGCCCTACGAAGTGCTGGAATTTAATTTTCTGCGCATGCAGCAACGCAAACCCGTGGCCCAGACCAAGATTAAAAACCTGATTTCCGGCAAGGTTTTAAACCGCAATTTCCAGTCAACCGAAAGCTTCCAAGAGGCCGAGATTGATTATCGGAAAGTAAAATTTCTTTACGCCCATCGGGACAAATCAGTTTTTTGCGAATTAAATAATCCGTCGGACCGCTTTGAATTATCCGATGAAATTATCGGCGATAAAGCCAAATTTCTAAAACCAAACTCGGAAATAGAAATAGCGAAATTTAACAATCGCGTAATTAACATCAACCTACCTATCAAAATGCAATTTAAGGTTATTGAAGCGCCGCCGTCTATCAAGGGCAACACGGCCCAGGGCGGTAATAAAGCCGTTAAAATTGAAACCGGCGCCATGATTGCTGCGCCGCTATTCATCCAAGAAGGCGACGTAATTGAAGTTAATACCCAAAGCGGCGAATATACCGGCCGAGTTTAAAGAGATTTTAAAAACCTCCGCCTTGGGCGGAGGTTTTTTATTTTCACCCTGTTCACTTGTTCACTATTGTATCTCCACCGACTCACCCGGACCCAAATCATGTCCCGTTTTATCCGTTTCATCACCAACATTATTATCTTTTGCCTGCTTGGGCAAAACATCAATTGGTTGGCTGGCCTTTTTTTCAGTCGGCCTGTCCGCCTTGGCTTGACCGGAAACAGGCACGCCCGCATCGCCTTGCGAAGCATGGCGGGCGGGCCCCACCACTTCATTAAGCACGCTCCGCAACCCGGCTAAATCCGGCTCCCGGCGCTGTTTTTTAGCCGACGAAAAACTGAGCCGCTCCTTATTAAACGCCTGACTTAAAGAAATAGTCGGCCCGGTATCACGCACCACCGGCGCGCCCATAGAACGAGCCGGGCCGGGCAAAGAGACCTTAGCGCCCCTGGAACGCACCACCGCTAAACAATCCTTACAATAAACCGGCCGCACGCCGTCGGGCTGAAAATTAAGTTCCACTTTTCTGCCGCACTCCCAACACTTATCAACAAAGATTGGCCCGCGCGAAGCGGGCTTGAACGACTTAGCGGCGCTGGCTGGCTTGGGACGAGGGCTATCTGATTTTTGAGCCGGTCGGCCGGCAAAATCCGCGCGGCCCTCTTCTTCAACTATCTCTTCGTCCAGCATCCCGCTCCAGCGCATAATTTTTTCTTCCACCTCCTGGCGCGATCGGCCATAACGCTCGCGGGAAACCTTAATAATTTTTTCTCGACTGCTTTTTTCCAATCTCGGTAGCGGCGGTAAGGTCACGGCGGAAAACGGCCGAGAAGAAAAGCCGTCAATCATCAGCTTCAAATAAATCTGGGCAAAACCCAAACCAACTAAATCGTTCACTTCGAATTCCGGCGAAAACTCGTTCTCCAAGAAATCGGCATCGGCCGCCCCCACGCGAAAAACAATCATTGTGCCCACGTTCCCGAAAACCGCGTCCCGCACCTCCTCGGCCACTTGAGAGATATACTGATGAGCCAGAATAAGGTTTAAACGATACTTTCTGGCTTCCGATAAAATATTGGCGAATGATTCGGTGGAAAAGTTCTGGAATTCGTCAATGTATAAATAAAAATTGCGCCGCTCGCTCTCCGGAATACTCACTCGCGACATCGCCGCCAGCTGAATTTTGGTGATGAGCATCGCCCCCATCAAGGCCGAGGCGTCTTCCCCGATTTTGCCCTTAGACAGATTCATTATCAAGATTTTACTCTCATCCATCACTTGCCGCATATCAATAGAGGACTTGGTCTGACCGACAATATTGCGAATTAAAGGATTGGTTAAAAACTGGCCGACTTTGTTTTGAATAGGCGCAATGGCCTCTACCTCAAAATTGCCGCGGTATTTGGAAAATTCATCCACCCAAAAACTCCTGACTACCGGATCTTTCACTTTGTCCACCACCTTCTGCCGATATTCTTTATCCACCAGCATCCGCATGATGCCGAGCAACGTTGAACCCGGATATTCAAGCAACGCCATAATGGCGTTGCGCAACACATATTCCAGGCGCGGCCCCCAGGTTTCCGCCCAGATTTTTTTGAACACTCCCACCAAACCCGACGCCACCAAGTGCCGGTGTTCGGCGTCAACTTTTTCCATAGCGTTGAAAGCAATGGGAAAATCCAAATCGGCCGGATTAAAGTAGATGACATCATTGATGCGGCTGGACGGTACAAAATCCAGCATCTTTTCGGCAAACTCGCCGTGCGGGTCAACGATGCCCACGCCCCGACCGGCCTGAATATCCTGAATAGCCATATTTTCTTCTAAGGTAGTTTTGCCGGTGCCGGTTTTACCGATAATGTAAATATGCCGCTGCCGGTCAGCCGGCTTTACGCCAAACTGCCGCTTCTGATTGCGAAAATCCGTCTCCGCAAAGACAATAATCTTTTCATCATTATTCTCCATACCAGGTAGTAGAAATTCGGCTATATCCATAAATCCAAATGGATTCTATTAAGAATGCCGAGCTCTATGGTTTTATTAAATTTTGCCAGCCAGCAATAATTTGGCTAAACTACCGAATTTTCACTACCTGGCATAAAATAAATTTTCATTTCTTCCTCACTGCCCAATCACAACATCGGCAAATCCACCGGCGGGCCGCCTTTTTTAACATCAATATAGGGCGTGGCCGGGGCCTTAACGCCAATGGTCGGAAAGTGATAAAGCGAAGCCAGCTCTTCAATATTCAAAATATAGCCGTCTTCCCAAAGTGACCGGCTGCGCATCCAGCGCATCAACACCCGCTTTTTATAAAACTTGCGCTGCTCGGTGAAAAGATAATAAGCGCGGGCAGTAATAGTTTTACGTACCGGTTTTAAGCTATTCATATTTAAATGAGCAAACTGGTTAATAATGCCCATCACCGCCGCCACATTCCCCATGCTCATCATCTCTTTTTTGAACAAGTAGCCCCATTGCACTTTGCACCCAAAGCCCTTTTTCCCCGCCTTCTCTTCAATGCCGGCGACGATATCGCGTTCAGCCGGCGATAGCATCATTAGCAAGGCCCTATCTTTTTTTTCCTCTTCAGCCACCCCCGCATAAGGTCCGGGCTGATTGGTAAAAATCTCGTGAAGCACGTTAGAGATTGACTCAAACCAAGTCCTGATGTCAAATTTAATCAGCCCCTCGGCCTTGGGTTTGGGCTGGCGGCCAAATAATTTATCGGCCAGCGCCCGGGCTTTTTCCCGCCATTTATCCTCTATTGGCCGAAGAAGTATTTGAATCCAAATCTGCTCGCCCTGCCTTAGCTTGCTCATCACTTCCATCAATCCCGCCAGCGGGTCCAAAAATGGCTGGTCGGTTTTAGTCAAATCAATTAAGAGAGGGTAGGTGCGAAGCGGATAATAATCCTCTCGGTCCAGCTCCAACTTGCAGCCCCACATATCCCAATTTTTATTTGGCAAATTAAGCGGCACGTTGAAAACATAATCCGGGACTTCTCGAATCTCGGCGTGGGAATATTGAGAATAAACCTGCGCTTCAACCATGTCCCGATACTTGCGCAACCCTCTTATGTAAAAGTGAATCTCACCGTTGATACCGACAATCTCACAAGAGAAATAATCCTGCTTCATGCCCAAAAAATATTTCTGGTACTTAGTGCTCACAGTACCAAAAGCCCCCCACAGGCCGGCAAAAATTTGCTCCATCGCCTTGGGGGTTGATTCAATATCGCGCGGGGGCTTGATTTCCAAGATTACCCAATCCAGTTTGCCCCACCAAACCCGCTGGATATAATACATCCAGCTTTCAAAAAAAATAACGCATAGACAAACCGGCGACCAAATCCAACTCGCGTTTAGAAGCAAACTTAAATATTTTGAATATAAGTCAAGAACCTCCAACATATCCGATTATTAAAAAACCAAGTTAATCGCTTAAGGTTTAGTTGAGTACATTTTACCAAACTTCTTAGGCCCTGACCAGATAACGGCCAGTGTTGTCGCGCTCAAATAATTTGCGGTTCTGCAAGTTAATCAAGATAGTATTTTCTTTAACCAAGCGTTTAGCCAAAACCTTCTTGGCAATTTCTTCCTTGGTCAGCGGACCTTCCTGTTTCAGAACTTGAGAGATAATTTCCGACACCGTGCCCGGCTGATAGCCCCATTCGCTCAACGCGTAGAGTCCCCGGCCCACCAGCACAAAACGCTTGTCTTTAATAAGTTCATTGTGGACGGTCTGCACGTAAGCCCGACGGCCCGACGGCAAAATCCGGTTAATCAAATCCGTCACTTCCGAAAAGTGCAGCGGCCGATTCTCGTTTTTCAAAACAATATAGGCCTTATCTTTCACGCCTCGCGGACTAATCTCAAACCAATGAATTAAGCCGTAGTGGCCTTTATGGTCTTGCTTAATGTGCTTGGCCGCATCAACATAAGAATAAATGGCCTTATCCGACAAATCGGGCAAAATGTTTTTAGCCGCCTCAACTAATTTTTCGGCCGGCAAGACCGACTTTTTGACGTTTAAATGTTTTATCAAGGACTCCACTGCTTTCTTGGCGGTCTTAACCGAGTTTTTATTGCTGGTCCAGACCGGATAAAAATATTCGTTTTCCGGCACTTTGGCAAAATCATCGCCCAAGGTCAAAATTAAATAAAAAGCAGAGCGGCAGCGATCCAGAGCCGCCACATCTTGAGATTTTTTTAAACGTTCAATTTCCTTGGCCGGAAAACATACATAGGTCAAATCATCATAAAGCTTATCCTCGCGTTTTAAATCGCCATGCTCGGACAAATGGTTTCTGACCGCTTCAAAAACTGGCTCAAAGCGATTCAGCACCTTGGCGTCGCGCAGAGCGCTTAAACCATTGCTCTCAATTTGACGCACCCGCTCTCGGGTAATGCCATGGTCTTGACCAATGGCCTCCAGAGTATGACGTCGGCCGTCATGCAAACCAAAACGCCGCCTAACCACTTCTCGGGTACGGTTATTAGAAATAGCCCCTAGGGCATTTTCAATTAAATTGATTGGATTTGACATTATTATTTAGCCCACTCCCTGGCTAATTTTTAGTACCTCTAATATAGCACACCGGTTTTAATATGTCAATCCGAGTAAAATCCCTAGCGAGTCAAACGCTGAGCGATTCTTTTTTGCCGCCAGGCCTCCCAAGTTACCAAAATGGAGCTGGCCACAAAAATTGATGAGTAAGTGCCAAAAAACACGCCCAGCATTAAAAGTAGCGCAAAATATTTAATGCTGGCTCCGCCAAAGATGTAAATTGCCAGCAGAGCCAAGAACACGGTCAGGGAGGTGTTGATGGAGCGCGTTATGGTTTGATTGATGCTAACGTTGACCGTTTCTTCAAAGCTCTTCCCCGCTCCCTTGCGCAGATTTTCCCGAATTCGGTCAAAGACAACAATAGTATCGTGCACTGAAAAACCTAAAATTGTGAGCAAGCCCGTCACAAACAGCAAGTCAATTTCCACGCCCAAGTAATGGCCTAGCACCGAAAAAATGCCGGTCGGAATAAAAACATCATGAAACAAAGCAATGATGGCGGCCACGCCATATTTCCATGACGCCACGGGCCGGGAGACCTTGCGAAAAGCGAAAGCGATATAAATAACGATTAAAAACAGCACGGTGATAATCGCCAAATACGCCCGGCTCTTTAATTCTTCACCCACCACCGGACCGACAGAATCAAACTTTTTTTCTTCCGAATCCCCCATCAACTTTAACGATTGCAAAACCTGCTGATGAGCATTTTCGTCCAAATCTTTCATGCGAATTATTAAGCTTTTTTCGCCAATCGGCTGTACCGCCGCATCGCCCAGATTCAAACCGACTAAATTAACCTTGACCGCCTGAACATCCGGGGCAATTCGCGCAAACTCTATTTCAATCAACGAACCGCCCTTAAAATCAATGCCAAAATGCAAACCCCAAAAAGCTATGCTAAAAATCCCTGCCCCGATTAGCAGGGCGGAAAAAGTATAGAATATTTTTCTTTTACCGACGATATTCAACATATAGACGCGATCCCAATCTACGAATGACATTCGAATGCAACGAATAGATTCATTCGGATAATTCGGATGAGAATTCGGGTTATTCGGATCGCTGTTTTTTAATACCAAACAGCCATAATCTCTTTTCCATTTTTTCACTCACGAACAGTTTCAAAAAGTTGCGCGTGACGAATATCGCCGAGAACATACTGACAATTATGCCAATTGCCAGCGTCAGCGCGAAGCCCTTAATGATGCTCGTGCCCAACCAAAATAGAACCAAACACGTGATCAACGAGGAAGCGTTGGAGTCGCGAATAGAAGTCCAGGCGCGCTTAAAGCCCTCATCAATCGCTCCGCCCAGCGACTTGCCCCAACGCAACTCTTCTTTCAAGCGTTCAAATATCAAAATATTAGCATCCACCGCCATGCCCACCGACAAAATAAAACCAGCAATGCCCGCCAAAGTTAGAATAACCGGGATTAATTTAAAGATCATCAGCACGACGCCAGAATAAATAATTAGCGCCAAGACCGCCAACAGGCCCGGTAAACGGTACCAACCAATCATAAACAGCGCCACCGCTAAAATGCCGATTAGTCCGGCAAATAAACTTTTCTCTAAAGATTGCTGGCCTAGAGAAGCGCCGACAGTTTGCTGATTGATGAGCCTTACGGGAACTGGCAAAGAGCCAGAGTTCAAATATCTAACCTGCTCCTTGGCTTCATTGACAGTAAAGCTTCCGGTGATTTGAGCTTTCCCGCCGGAAATTCTTTCCTGAACGGTTGGCGCGTTTTTAAGAACGCCGTCTAAATATATAGCGATCCTTTTCCCCACGTTTCTGCCAGTTACTTCCTCAAAGAATTTAGCGCCTTCATCATTAAATTCTATCCCGATTTGAGGCATATTGGTATTGGAATCGAACTCCAAAGTCGCTTTTTTCAAATATCTTCCGTCCAGCCCAATTGAAGCAAAATACGGGTCTTCTTTAAAATTTAACTGTTCCTCGGGCGACAAGCTTTTAAACCTATTAATTATGCTTTCCGTTTCTTGGGCTGTTTTTTCTTCTTTAAATTCCAAAAATGGCGTCTCCCCGATTCTTTTAATAGCTTGGCTGACATCTTTTATGCCAGCTAATTCCACGATTAACCGATAGTGGCTTCCCACGGTATCCACCTGCACCAAGGGCTCGGCCACGCCAAACATGTTGACCCGCTGCTCAATGATATAACGGAGCCCTTCCATTGACTCGGTATATTGGCCTTTATCGATCTTACTCAAATCCGCTTCGTAAATTAAGTGAGTGCCGCCCTGCAAGTCCAAACCCAGACGGAAAGGCAACTTAAAAAACTGCGGAATATTGGGTATGGTTTTAAAAACCGCTGATTTATTTTTCTGGGCATTCAACCAATCCGCCGGCTTATTCCAGGCCGTCGGATAGCAGACAAAACCGGCAAAAATTGCCAACAAAAAAATCGCCACCACGCTCCAAGCGGTCTGCGACATTCTCTGTTTAGTAAATAAAGCGTTAAAAAAGCGCGCCAGCATATTTATCTTGAGCCGGTCAAAAGATTTTTGTTATTCCATATTAACCAAAAAAAATGGTTTTGTCAATTTTTAAACTCGGAGCTTGGTGAATAATGTATTTATTCTTCGAGCGGAGCCCCGCTTTGGCGGGGCGCAGTCGAGAAGTTATACCTGAAAAGAGTTCTCGACTCGCCCTTCGACAAGCTCAGGACTCGCTCGAACAATAAGATTTTATATTATTCACCAAACTCTACCTCCTCTTCGCTTTTGCCTTGCAAAATTTCATCCACCATTCTTATCTCATTCAAAATACCATCTATCAAATCATAAATTTTGCATTCCTCATAGGTTGCCCAAACAAACTCCGTGGCGTCCTCATCCAGCATAACTTCCCCGCTTTTATATGGCGCATAAAAACTTAGAGTTATTACCGGTATGCCATCTGGCCTGATAAAAGCCAAGTCCAGCAAATATTTTATGGCGCCGACCTCTAAATTAACTTCTTCTTGAATTTCCCGCCGCAGCGAAGTTTCTATGGCAAAATACCAAGTGCCGTCCTGCGTAGTCGGCGCTGTTTTAGTATAATCGTCGGTCTCCAGGCCGCCGCCCGGCACCGTCCACTTATTCGGAAAAACCTTTTTGGTCGGACTGCGCTTGGTAATCAAATACTTGCCATCTCTATGAATTATGGCGGTGGAAACAATGCGGTGTAATTCTTGGTTCATTAGCGTAAATTTTGAAATATTAAAATATATTTCCCGCCAGAATTATTCAAGGGAAATAATCTGTATTCCTTTTTCTTTAATTTGTTCTTCTGGCCAAAACAACTTGTCTATTCTGAATTTTTCAACAGATGTCACTTTTTTTTAATTTTTCTCCCCGTATACTCTTTTGTTTCGGGGCTCCATTCTTCAAACATGAGCGTATCCCCTTCATTGATTTCAAAATCATTAAGACGAAGCTCGTATTTTTTCTTTCCGGAAACTACCGCTTCAAAATATTCCGGCCAAATTTTTTTCTTGATTATCGCCATATTATTTTCCACAACACTTTTATTTTCCGCAACAATGTTTATATTTTTTCGGAGTCCCGTCTTCTTTCTTCGCTCCGCATAGACACGGGTCGTTGCGGCCGACTTTGTGAGCGCCGGTCGGTTTTTTAGCGCCGCCCGAACCGCCAAAAGACAGCTTCTGCGGCTTGTCCTCCGGGGTACTAGCGAAGGGAGAAGCCAATTCCACTTTATAAATTGAATTAACAAAACTTGACTGAATGGCGCCAAGCAGCCGCCGAAATAATTGATGTCCTTCGCTTTTGTATTCCACTAGCGGGTCTTTTTGGCCAAAAGCGCGCAAGCGCACGCTGTCGCGCAAGTGCTCCATGTCAGCCAGGTGGTCCATCCAGAACATATCAATTGTGCGCAGATACAAATATTTCTCCACTTGCCGCATTTGCGCTTCGCCGATTTTTTTCTCTTTGGCCTCGTAGGCCTCCTTAGCCAAGTCAGCCGCATATTTAATTAATTCCTCACGATTTTGACAACTTTCTATTTTTTGTCTGGTCTCGCCCGATAACTGAAAAATGGCATTAAGCGACTCGCTAACTTCTTTCAAATTCCAGGCATCGTGATAGGTCTCAGCCGTATGGAATTCAACTAGCCGCGTTGTCTCTTCCACAATCACCTGTTGGACGCGCTGGGCTAAATCAGTCATCTCCAAGACCTCCCGCCGCTTGCGATAAATCGTCTCGCGCTGCTTATTCATTACGTCGTCGTATTCTAAAACGTGTTTTCTGGTGTCAAAATTGAAACCTTCTATTTTGGCCTGAGCGCTCTCAATGGCACGAGAAATTACTTTATTTTCTATCGGCTGATCCTCCGGCACTTTCAAAAATTCCATCATATTCTTGATTTTGTCCGGCGCAAAAATACGCATCAAATCGTCCTCCAATGAAACAAAAAACATAGAAGAGCCCGGGTCGCCCTGACGTCCGGCGCGACCACGCAACTGATTATCAATGCGCCGCGCTTCGTGGCGTTCCGTCCCGATAATGCGCAAGCCCCCGGCGGCTTTAACTTTTTCGTAGTCACTTCCGCTTTCTCCGGCGCGAGACAATGCGGCTTCGGAAACCGCTTGTTGAGCGCCCGCACCCCCCAATTTTATATCAACGCCGCGGCCAGCCATATTAGTAGCAATGGTCACGGCCCCTGGCTCTCCCGCCGCCGCAATAATTTGCGCTTCGCGTTCGTGGTTCTTGGCATTTAAAAGTTCGTGCGGCACACCTTCGGCCTTGAGCATTGCACCCAGCAACTCGTTTTTTTCAATAGAAATTGTGCCCACCAGCACCGGCTGGCCTTTGGCATGACATTGTTTGATTTCCTCAATCACTGCTTTAAACTTGCCCCGCTCATTGCGATAAATGCGGTCGGGCAAATCTTGCCGAATCATGGGCTTGTTAGTCGGCACCTGCACCACTTCCAGTTTATACACTTTGCTAAACTCCTCGGCCGAAGTGAAAGCCGTGCCGGTCATGCCGGCTAGTTTTTTATACAACCGAAAATAATTTTGAAAAGTGATAGAAGCCCAGGTGCGCGACTCTTTTTGCACTTGAACACCCTCTTTGGCTTCCAGCGCCTGGTGTAGCCCTTCGCTGTAACGCCGACCGGGCATTAAACGACCCGTAAACTCGTCCACAATCAGCACCTCGCCGTTTTTAACCACATAATCCTTATCCAGCTTAAATAAAACTTGCGCCCGCAAGGCCTGCTCCAGATGATGCACATAGCGCACGCCGCCCTCGGTGTAGATATTACCCAAGCCCAATAATTTTTCTGCCCTGTCTATGCCCTCTTCAGTTAAAGAAACTGTCCGCATTTTTTCGTCAATATTATAGTCGCCCTGCTCTGGGTCCGTTGAAGAGTCATTTTCTTTCAATTGTTTAACTAACCGCGCCAACGTTTCGTAAAGCTGAGCTGATTCCTCATCCGGTACGGAAATTATCAACGGCGTACGCGCCTCGTCAATCAAAATGCTATCCACTTCGTCAACAATGGCGAAGTGGTGCCCGCTAGGCCGCTGCACCATTTGCGATAAGTCCTCCGCCATATTGTCGCGCAAATAATCAAAACCAAACTCCGAGTTTATGCCGTAAGTGATATCGGCGGCATACGCTTCACCTCTCCGCACTTCGCGCAAATTGGCCATTTCCACCGTTACTTCGTCTTTATCAATAATTTTGGGTTCGTACAAATACGATTTTTCGTGCTGCAGACAACCCACGCTCATACCCAGCAAATGGAAAATCGCGCCCATCCAATTGGCATCGCGCTTAGCCAAATAATCATTGACCGTGACCACATGCACCCCCTGGCCTTCCAATGCGTTCAAATATATCGCCAGCGTAGAAGTTAAGGTTTTGCCTTCGCCCGTTTTCATCTCGGCAATCTGTCCTTTATGCAACACCATGCCGCCGATTAACTGCACGTCAAAAAGCCGCTGACCGAGCGCTCTTTTAGCTGCCTCGCGCACCAGAGCAAAGGCCTCAGGCAATAAATCGTCCAGTGTTTCACCCTTAGTTAGCCGTTCTTTTAATTCCTGCGTCTTAGCTTTTATTTTTTCATCAGAAAAAACCGCCAGCTCTGCCTCAAGCTGGTTAATTTGTTCAACAATCGGCCAATACTTAGCTACCATTTTCTCCTTGCCATCGCCGAAAATTTTGGTTAAAAATGACATACAAGATATAACCCTATCAAATATTTAACAATACCATTATAACCCTTATATCCTTATCTTATCAAATTATCAACGCTAAACACTTTTACGCGATAGCGTAAAAGTGTTTAGCAATAGTCCAACAACCATAACATTCCATACTATACATTAAAATATTTTTTCAGCTTGTTATTAATATCTTTAATTTTTGATTCTAAATATAAAATATCGTCGCCAACCTCAAAAAAATCTGATATAAAATCAATCTCTCTTTTGCAATCAAAGGGATAGACAAAAACACTTTTTTGAAGTTGCAACATCCCCAAGTTTTTAAACTTGGAGCGCAAAGCATCTCTGGCCTGTTTTTTGTTTTCGGGTATATCAAAAATTACCACCCGCCATTTACCATCCCACCGCTTATCATTTTTCAATTTAATTTTATCAACGCCGTATTTTAATAATTCCTCACGACCCTTTTTCGTTAGAATCATCTCTGACCGTCTGCCTTTCATCTTTCTTTTAATTAACCTCCGTTTTTCCAAGCGACTAATATATTGTCGGGCGGTTGACTGATTGAATTTTTTCCAAGATATATAATTTTCGTCTTTTAATAAAAATTTAAAAGCTGCTACTGCGTTTGGTGCCGCTATCGCCGCCAATAAAACTCCGCCTATCCCTAGAAATTTCAAAATGGCCCTAGCTGAAAAAATGTCGGCGTCTTTGTTTAACCGTATTGTTTTATCAGACATGTCTTATCTTTTATTTTATTATTTAATATTTTCTCACAACTTTATATCGTACTATTTTATTATATCTATTATACCATTTATACCATTCTAAACACTTTTACGCTATAGCGTAAAAGTGTTTAGAATTCCCTACCCGGGCGGCTACGTTCTGCAGTCGGCTTCGCCGAAAATTTTCGTTAAAAATGACATACCAAGTAGTAGAAATTTGGCTCTATAAATAAACCAACTAAAAAATATCAAACCTACCAAAACCAGCCTAGGTTGAAAAAAATGGCAAAGTAATATAACAAAAACCAACCTGCCAAATTTTCACTACCTGGCATAAATTTACACAGATGAATCCTCCCCGCAGCAAGCTACGGGGTATCTGCTAAAAAAGTTTTAATTGCTTTTCATGTTCGGTAGCTCGACCTTGGTTTTCAATGTATCTTTTTATCACGGCTTCCGTCTTATCTCCGCCAATCGTCCCGACATAATAACCCTCTCCCCAAAACTGACCGCCCCAAAGATCTTGTTTGATTCTAGGAAAGATTTTAAACAATTCCCTCGCTGTAATGCTTTTCAGAATCTGTGCTATTCTAGCCGGAGACATCCGGGGAGACGCCACTATGAACATATGAACATGATTGCCGTCAGTGCCGATCAAATCAATATCTATCCAGTATCTATTGGCTATCTGTTTTATGGTCTTCTTGAAAAAATCAGCTATTGGCTTATCAAAAAAGATCCCCTTTCGATACTTAACGACAAAGACAAAATGGTACTTAATCTCGTATTCGGTATGACATCCGGCTATGACAGACATATACCAATAGAATAATCTTTTGACTGCTTCGCAGTCAATCGACCAATGCTTCGCATTGGTCGCCCAATCGCAGCAAGCTGCGGGGAAATCTTGGTTATATTTTAGACAGATTGTCTTTTTAATTTCCTGAAAGAATTTCTAGAAATTATTTGATTGTCAATGATATTTTTGTTTCGGCGATTTCATATCTTTTGGCAAATACGGCCGGCGGACAT
>Ga0210017_1002548_pt1 | contig 15534 bp, 16 predicted proteins | sample CryGeyCG2014_020_FD_183966 | JGI IMG/M metagenome (GOLD analysis project Ga0210017, IMG submission 183966) | Groundwater microbial communities from aquifer - Crystal Geyser CG08_land_8/20/14_0.20 (SPAdes) (version 2) | ecosystem: Environmental > Aquatic > Deep subsurface > Groundwater | place... | reverse complement strand
ATATGGATTGTTTGGACCATTTTACGCCGACTGAAGTGCTTAAAAATCACCGCGAACGAAAAAAACGCCGGAGCGTTAAGAGAGAAAATTTGAACATATGATTTTCGGATTGAGCCCTGCCGGCGGGGTACCAATTATGATTGTATAATAGCATAAAATAGTGAGTCGGTCAATGGTTTGTATTGAACTGAGTATAATTTATTGATATAATAAAACATATAGACAAAAAAATAATGGCAGAAAAACAAAACCAAATAAAAAATTCAACATCCTCTCTCCCCCGCTTCGATGACTTTCTATTAAATCTCCAAACCAATAATTATTCCCAGGAAACAATTTATAACTACGAGCGGGACCTAGATGTATTTATAAGATTTTTAACTGAGTCGCGATTTGAATTTGAGCAAATTACCAAAACAACCATTTTAAATTACAAGGCTTATTTGATTTCTCGCGATCGCAAAACCGCCAAAGAAAAGCTTAGCGAAAAAAAACTGGGTTCTTATTCGATCAATCGGATGCTATCAAGCCTCCGTTCATATCTTAGATTTCTGATTGAAATGGACTATAATGTCCCCGTGCCGCCGGAAAGTGTCAAGCTGATGAAGACTGAAAAAAAACATCCGCAGGTGGCGGAATTGCCGGAATTGATCAAATTAATCGAGGCGCCAAACCAGTTCGAAAAAAATAAATTGGTTATCCTGAGAAACAGAGCTATCTTAGAGGTTTTATTTTCCACTGGCATGCGTATCTCTGAGGTCACCAATCTTAAAAGAAATCAAATCGATAACAGCGGTCGAATTTTTATCATGGGCAAAGGAAAAAAAGAGCGGTTTGTTTATCTAACCCAACGCGCTTATGAACATTTGCAAAGTTATCTTAAAACAAGAAGCGATTCCCTTCCCTACCTTTTTATCCCCTATTCCGGGTTAAACAACCCTAAAAGAGACAAAAAGATTTCTCCTAACTATCTGCAGGAACGTATTAAGAGATATAGGGAGTATTTAGGAATTAATGTGCCGACTTCAGCTCACTCTCTGCGCCATGGGTTTGCCACCTATCTGGCCGAACAGGGCGCTAATCCGGCCGCCATCCAGATTCTTTTGGGACACGAATCATTAAATACAACCACCCGTTATGTCCACGCCTCCGACCGCTATGCCGAAGAAACGCATCGTAAGTTCCATCCGCTTAAAAAATAATACTATATGCGTTTATCTTTCTCCGCTCTCGAAACCTATAAGCAATGTCCTCTGAAATTTAAATTCAGGGAAATTGATAAAATTAAGGTTCCTCAAACTAAGGAGCGGTTTTTTGGCAGCGTAATTCATGACGTTCTAAGGATGTTGCACGACACGAATCGGCTTGTTCCGCCCACAGAAGAAGAAATGCTCCAATATTTTGGCCAAAAATGGAAACCGGAAGTATTTGTTGACAAGCAAGAGGAGCCCATTGCTTTTTCTCTGGGCGTTAAAATTCTCAAAAATTATTACGCAAAAAATTATCCGGGCCAATTTCAAATAGTTGATCTGGAGGCTCGTTTCGAGGCGCCAATTTCTGATGGCGCCGAAACGCACATAATCATCGGTATTATTGATAGAATTGATAAATTAGAAGACGGATCTTTTGAGATCATAGATTATAAAACAAGCAAAAGGATGCCGGGACAAAAAATCGTTGATAATAATCTGCAGCTGGTTGTTTATCATCTCGGCGCCGCAAATCGTTGGCCGACTATTTTAAACGGCGGCCGGCCGGTTAAATTAAGCCTCTATTATCTGCAGCACGGAGAAAAGCTTTCCACTTTCCGCGCCGCCAAACAGCTTGAGGAGGCCAAGGAAAAAATTTTGCTGACGATAGATAAAATCAAGGTTGATATTTCGAGTGGAAAATTTGAAGCCCTGCCCGGACCACTGTGCGATTGGTGCTCATATCAGAAATATTGCCCGCTATTCAAACATAAATTTAAGGAGAAAACTCCGGCCGATGATGAGATAAAACGTTTGGCAGAAGAATATTTTGCCCTAAAAGAGCAGTCAGACAAAAATAACAAGCGCTTGGCGGAGATAAAGAGCATTATTGGTCGTTATTATGACGAAAAGGGTGTCGAACGGATTTTTTCGGATTCCGGCTATTTGACCCGAAGTTCAAAAAAAACTTTTATTTATGACGCCGGTCTTTTAAGGGATGTTTTAGAACCTATCGGCAGGTGGAAAGAGGTGTTAACGATCGACAACAGCAAACTGAAGAACGTCATCGTTTCTTTGTCTGCAGTAAAAAAAAGATTGATCGAGGGGGCTAAAAAAGTCGGGAAAGAGACAAAATCTATTATGGCCACTAAAAAGTGATAAAACGCATGATCGTTATTCTCCACAATATTCGCAGCATGCATAATGTTGGCTCAATTTTCCGGACTGCCGATGCCGTCGGCGTTGAGAAAATTTATCTGTGCGGCGTCACCCCCGCGCCAATCGACAAGTTCGGTCGCAAGCGGCAGCAAATTGCCAAAGTCTCTCTTAATGCTGAAGATTATGTTCAATGGGAGCAGGTAAAATCCACAACCAGATTTTTAGATAAGCTGAAAGAAGATGGCTATTTTATTTTAGCCGTTGAGCAGTCTCCAACATCAATTCCTTACTATGAATTTTCTCCACTGCCAGTTCGTCATCCTGAACTTGTTTCAGGATCTCACCAGAAGATGCTGAAACAAGCCGGTCCTGAGCGGGGCCGAAAGGTTCGGCATGACGGCACCGCGTTTGTATTATCAAAAATCGCCCTTGTTTTTGGTAACGAAATCAAGGGGCTCTCCCCTTCTGTCCTTAATCGCGCTGACAAAATTTTAGAAATCCCGATGAAGGGCAAAAAAGAATCTCTGAATGTGGCGGTGGCCTTTGGGGTTGTAGTGTTTTCATTGGCTTTTAACCAAAAAATTTAAAAAGGGTCTCTGTTTAAAAAAAGTACCCCCCACCCTTCTTAGGGGGTGGGGGTTTGGGTTTTTTGTCCCGGTCTTCCCGAGCGTTATTAAGGTTTGTATCCTGCCGGTGCCTGTGCGTTGAACGCGGCACACGGTTCATAGCCGGCTGCCTTTGCTTCTATCTCAGAATCAAACCAAACCTGATTTTCCGGCTTTATCCTTTTGGCCCACGAACACCACGGCCAATGATATTTTGTGCCGTTTTTACTGGCCACGATAATTCCTTTTTCGGGCGATCCAGCATTGCTTATCTGATCGGCGGAAGAGCTGTTTTTTTCGTTGTTTGTGTTTTGCTTGGTATTATCCTGATTTACATTTTGCTCTATGCTATTCAAAGCGCTTGCCCTTTGGCTTTCGATAACCACCGGCTCTTTTGTTGCCTGGGTTGCCGTTAATCTGCCGAGGCCGAAACCAATCAATGCCACCAAAATAACGCCAAAAATTAAAACAACGTCGGTCTGGTTATCGGAAAACCAATTCTTAATAATCCCCCACTGATCGACTTCTTCTTCGTCGTGTTGATTAGTTCTTGACTGAAACATATGATTTTGATATTCTTAGTGGTAACGCGTTAATCAATTCGTTTTACTATGTCCAAGACTAAAGCAGCGGGAACAACTAGGCTGGGGCGGGACTCAAGGTCTCAGCGCCTCGGAGTAAAATTATTCGCTGGCCAGATTGCCAAACCCGGAGCGATTATTATCCGCCAGCGAGGCAGCAAATTTCTTGCTGGCAAAAATGTCCGGCGTGGCAATGACGATACGCTATACGCTATCAGAAACGGTGTGGTTAAGTTTACCCATAAGGCAAAAGTAAGATTTGACGGGAACAAGCGGCTGGCGAAAGTGGCAAATGTTGTGCCGGGCAGCCGATAATTTGTATCGTGGCAGTCTTTGGAAGCATCACCATGGTGCTTTTTTGGTTTCAAAAATTTTAATTTTTCTTCATTTAAGCGCTCAATTTAGCGTTTTCTGATCGCTGTCCGGATAAAATCGCGGAATAACGGATGTGGTTTTAGGGGTCTTGATTTAAATTCCGGGTGAAATTGAGTACCAACCATCCATGGATGACCCTCCACTTCCACTATCTCGACTAAATCCAGACCATGGTTGGTGCCGGCGATCCTTAAACCGCCCTTCCTTAGGGTTTCTTTATAGCGGTTATTAAATTCGTATCGATGTCTGTGTCTTTCAGAAATTTCGACAGCGCCATAGGCTTTATAACTTAAGGAATTTTTGGCCAGTGAGGCAGGATATGCGCCTAATCTCATGCTGCCGCCGTACTGCTTATTTTTAATTGTTTCCACCTGGTCCGACATTGTGCAAATCACCGGGTTTTTTGTTTTTGAGTTTAATTCCGTAGAATTGGCATCCTTCAACCCCAAGACGTGCCTGGCAAATGAAATAGTAAGTATTTGCATGCCTAAGCACAATCCAAAATAAGGAATTTTGTGTTTTCGGGCATACTCGGCAGCCAAAATCATACCTTCAGTGCCACGCTTTCCGAAACCGCCTGGCACGATAATGCCGTCGAGTTTGTCCAATTCTTTTAGTTGCTTCTGGTTCGCTTCGTATTTTTCTGAATCCAGCCATAAAATTTCCGGTCTTCGATTCTCAGCCCAAGACGCATGGTTAATCGCTTCAATCACAGAAATATATGTATCGCGGCATGACTTAAAATTAAAGTATTTGCCGACTATGCCAATGGTTGTTTTCTTGGATATTTTCTTGATCTTTTGCGAAAGCTTTGTCCATTCCGCCAGATCCTTTTTTCGTGCTTTGAGGCCCATTGTCCTTAAAACTATTTCGCCGAAATGTTCTTTTTCAAAATTGACCGGAACATCATATATAGAATAAATATCCGGGGCGGAGATGATCCTTTCTTCGGGCAAACTACAAACCGTGCTAATGGTGTGCTTGATGTCTGGTGTTACTGGCTGATCGGCCCTGCAAAGTATGAAATCCGGCGCAATGCCGGCGGAATTAAGCGTTCTTATCGCGAATTGGGTCGGTTTTGATTTTTGTTCGCCAAGCAGGCTTGGTGTTGGCAGATAGCTTACCATAACAAAAAAAACATCTGCGGGATTCGCAGATTTCATCATACGAGCGGCTTCCAAAAATAATAACAACTGATATTCCCCTACTGTTCCGCCAAATTCTATCACAACGATTTCCGCATTGTCTTTTTTTCGGCAAAGTTTAATTCTTCGAATGATCTCATTCGGAATATCGGGCACAACCTCAACATCTTCACCGCCATATTCAAGATTTCGTTCGCGTCGAATTACCTCCTGATAAACTTGTCCAGTGGTAATATAATTATCTCGGGTACATACATTATTTGTAAACCGCTCATAATTACCCAAATCCTGATCTGCTTCAATCCCATCTTCTCCCACAAATACTTCTCCGTGTTCTGCCGGACGAATCGTGCCTGCGTCAACGTTGACATACATGTCGCATTTTATATTCGCCACACGGTACCCCTTGGACTGAAGAATATTACCAATTGAAGCCGCCGCTACACCTTTTCCGATAGATGACATAACGCCGCCAACAACAAAAATGTATTTCGCCATAATAGAATTATATTATGAATCTCTCCCCGCAGTATTACGGGGGTATTTTCTCACCGATGAACTATTTCTCTGGCGCAATAGTAACCCGAATTTTTGCCTCCAGTCCGTGTGGAAATTCAATAACCACTTCTTTCTCGCCGAGTTCTTTAATTTGATCTTCTATCTTGACCCGACCATTTTTCAGGTCAAAGTTTTTATCATTTAAGGCCTTAATAATTTGTTGCGCTCCGATTCCCGCGTAAAGATTTTTGCTTTTATCTACCTTAGCTCGTATTTCGATCTCCGCTCCTTCCAGCTTTTCGACTGTTGCTTGAGCTGTTTCTAATTCCTTTTCCGCTAATTCTTTTTGTTGTTCGCGTTCAAGCTCCAGCTTTTTTAAGGCGTTTTCGGTGGCGGCGATAGCCAATTTTCTTGGAAACAAAAAGTTCCTGGCGTAACCATCGGCGACGTCTTTTGCCTCATTCTTTTGGCCTAATTTTTGAACATCTTTTAGGAGTATAATTTTCATAGTATTTAATGTTTTACTTTAAATTTTTATGTGTTGGGTATATTGTAACACCAATCAATTAATTCTTTCAACTTTAGTTTGTTAATTTTAAGGCTTACTCTCATGTTCATCATTTCAGCATTTCCAAGGCTTTGTCCAGTTGCGGATCGCGGCTATTGGTAATGTCGTCTTCGGTTATATCCACCGTAACATCCGGCTCCAACCCCTCATTCATTATCGACTGGCCGGACGGAGTCAGCCACTTGGCGATGGTAATTTTTAATGAGGCGCTGTTTGCTAAATTGTCTAACTGTTGCACCGATCCCTTGCCGAAGGTCTTTTGCCCGACTAATCTTGACTTTAGATCATCGCGTAAGGCGCCAGCAAGAATTTCCGATGCTGAGGCCGACCCCTGGTTTACCAGAATTATTACTGGCCGGTCGCCTAGGCCACCGTCTCCCCTACTCCGATATTCAACCCTTTGCCCGTTGCCAAAGTCTTCAATGGCCACAACATTGCCGTTTTCTAAGAACCAACCAGCGATATTAACCGCCGCTTCAAGGTAGCCGCCCGGATTATTTCTAAGATCAAGAATAACTCCTTTGGCGTTAGATTTTAAGACTTGTTTGACGGCTTTATTGAACTCGTCCGGGGAATTCTCGGTGAATTGATAAAGGCGGACATAAGCAATGTCAGAATCTTTAAATTCTAATTTTAACACTGGAACGGCAATTTTGTCCCGCACGATCTCAATTTCTTTTGGCCCATTCCAACCGTCGCGCATAACCAAAAGGCGCACCGCGGTGCCTTTCGGGCCGCGGATTAAATTGACGGCTTCGTCGAGATTCAGGTTGTCTGTCGCCGCATCGTTAATTTTTAAAACCACGTCTTGCGGTTGTAATCCGGCCTTTTGGGCCGGGGTTCCTTCAATCGGGGCGATAATTGTTAAAATATCCTTTCTAAGGCCGATTTCGGCGCCGATTCCTTCAAAATCACCTCTCATATCATCCTGAAATTTTTTGCTTTCGTCGGGAGGCAAAAACAGAGTATATGGATCATTTATGGAACGCAGCATGCCGGAAATTGCTCCATAAAGCATTTTTTTCGCGTCAAGCTTAGATTGGTCGACGTATTCATTTTCAACTTTGTTCCAAACATCCCAGAATAACGAGAAATCAACCGGCTGGGGTTTGCCTAATTCCTGGTTCGTCGCCAAATTAATATTTTTAGCTGACGACTCGCCGGATTTTCCAACATAAAGACCGGCGGCAAAACTAGCCATTATTGCAACCACAAGGATAGGCACTAAATATTTTTTATTCATAAATGATTTAAAAAAAATTTATCGATAGTCGGTGTTGCGAAATCCCCACTTCCAAAAATATTTCATTCCATCCGCCACATGTATTCTAGTCATCCGATTCGTTAAAAGGCTTAATAGTCCCCTGCCCCGACTCTTTTTCCCGTGGTAATGACGAAAGACCGCCTTCGGAAAGTATACTACTTTAAAACCATTTTGCCAAAATCTTCTGCACCAATCAACATCGCTGAAATAATGCTTAAGCCGTTCGTCCAGCGGTCCAACTTTTTCCAGGTCTTCCTTTCTCGTCAATACGCCAGAGCCATTCATTAACCAGTCAACTGTCAGACCATTCTCCCGGTAAATGTCCTTGTCTTTATATAAAAAATTATCATTAATTTTCTTGCAAAAACCGATCTTCCCCAAGATGGTTCGGCGGCAGACAATAGTCAGGGGTGTGTAAAATCTAAAACAAGAAGGCTGGCTGCTGCCATCGGGATATAGCACTCTTGGTCCGACCAATCCCACCTTTTCGTTGGTTTTTAAAAAGTCAATCAGTTGTCTTATGGAGCCGGGAGAAACCATGACATCATCGTTGATCAGCAAGATATAATTACCGCTGGCTCGTTCAATGCCTCGGTTGATCGAACGTACAAAATAGAGATTTTCTTCAAATGGCAGAAATATCACATCGTTAAATTCTTGTTTCAGGGCGCTCAGCGTTTCCTCCTGATACTCGCTCAGAATAACAATAATTTCAGATTCCATCCCTTTTATCTCCTCACGGATCAGGGGGAGGCATTTTTTTAGCAGATTCAACTCGCGATGGTGGGTTATAATAACAGAGAGTTCCATTTTAGTTAAAAATATTCTTACAAGCGTTTTGAATTTCCGAATAATCACCGGACTTTGGCAAGAGAATATACGCTCCGTTATCGGCATAGGTTGAGTAAAGAAATCCTTCGGGCGTTGTGTCGAAAATCCTTGTTTTGATGCTACTGGCGTCTGCCTTTGCCGCGAAACTGATCATTTGCTGAATTTCGTTCGCGCCCATGTCCGTTCGCACGTTTCTGCCCAAGATATCCAAAAGGCTAAAAACTCTAACCGGGTTGGCCAGAACCCCCATTGATAAAACTTTGTTTTTTACCGACACCAAAACCCGTTGCTGCCGTTTCATTCTGTCGAAGTCAGAGGTAGTATAGCGGGAGCGAACATAAAAAAGGGCGGTTTCTCCATCCAGGTGATTCTCGCCGGCGGGCAGGTTTAGAACAAGTTCATTGGTAAATTGTTTGTCTTCAATAAATGGTTTGTCTAAATAAATATCGATTCCTCCAATAGCGTCGACTGCTTCTTTGAATGCTTGGTGGTCGACAGAAACGGCGTAGTCAATATAAAGACCGGTTACTTCCGAGACTATCGCTTTGCTGTAAATAATGCCTCCTCCGCCGGGCTTTTTTCCTTCGCCATATGCGTGCGCGGCGTTTATTTTCGCTTTTTGTTCGGTGCCGGGGATTGTTACATATAAATCTCTGGGAATAGAAATCAGAGCGATCTTCCCCGTGCTTTTCTGGATGCTGACTAATATTATACTGTCACTCAGAAGCCCTCCGTTTGGGTCGCCTTCGCCCCGCATTCCCAGAAGCAGAAGGTTAATTCGGTTGGGATCTCTTTCTTTTATCGGTTGCTCGACCGGTAGTCTGCCGCCTCCAAGGATCGAGTTAATGCTTATTTGTGAAAAAGTAAATCCTGTTTTTAGCGCAAAAACTGTCAGGCCGCTGCCGATGATCACCACAAAAATAATTAACAAAAAGAAACGCCTCAACCATGATCGTTTGGGTTCTTCTTCAATCAGAATCTGTCTCCCGGAAGGAATGTTATCGTGTTGTTGTTCGAGATAATCCATAATTACTACGAAATACGAATTTTATACGAATATACGAAACAGTTTTCGTACATTCGTATTTTTTCGTATTCCGCAACCCTAGACAAACCATTTCTCCATCTCTTTTGTCCCCACTTTCTTATTTTTCATTATGATTTTTCTCTTTCTCAGGACCCGCGGCATTTGTCGAAACAAGCCCATGATTGCCGGCCAAGTTTTCGGCTCAAAAAATAAAACATATAACCAAGCGCCAACCTCTCTTAGTAAAATCCATGGCAAGTGTTTTATGAACAACCACGGCAAATCATTTTTAATTATTGCCAACCGATGGTTTTTAAAGGATAAATTTTTAACAAATTGTGTTTGTTTTCTTCGGGTTTTTATTACTTCTTGTATGGCGCTGCTCGTTTCATTGATTGGCCTTGAGGTTCTCTCAACAGAAGCAACCGCCGTCGGGCAAAACATGATTTTCCAACCGTATAACCTTATTCGCCAAGACAAATCCACATCTTCTTTATACATGAAAAAATCTCTATCATAGTACTCTGCGCAAGCCGAGGAACGACCTTGGCGGGTTGCCGAGGCCGTTCCTCGGCAAATTTCCAGCCTCACATCTTCCAAGCAGGCTTTTTTAAAAAAGGCTACCGCGCCGTTGACGCCAAAAACTTCTCCCGGTTTGTCATATTGTCCTTTATCGCTCTCCCCCTGTCCCCTGTCAACCATTCGCCGGCTTTTAAAAATCAAGTGGCCAGTTGTGTCGATTATTTTTTCACTACCTCCCTCCAGATTTTTCTTCAACAACTTTCCCTGTATTGCTCCAATCTTTTCGTCCTGTTGAGCTAGCGTCGTTGCCTCGGAAATAAATTCTTTATCCAAAATAACGTCTTGATTCATGCATAAAACGAATTCTCCCACGCTGTTCTCTATGCCAATATTGTGTCCCGCAAAACCGGTATTTTTTGAGTTCTCAACCGTCTTAATTTTTGGAGATCCGTTCTCCCCGTATCGCGAAACTATTTTTTTTGTCCTGTCCCATGACGCGTTATCAACAACTATGACCTCAATATTATCATAAGTCTGGTTCAAAACTGAATTCAGGCAATCCCCGATCGTCTTTTCGCCATTATAAGTCAAAACAACAACTGAAACCATCTGATTTATATCGTTTTTAATAATTCCCTGATTCCGTCGTCAAACTTAACCTTTGGTTCCCAGTTCAACAGCTTTTTAGCTAAACGAATATCGGCCAATGTTTTTTTAGGTTCAATGCGTGCGGGGATAAATTTGATTGGCCCGTCAAATAATCTAGCAACCTTTATAATTTGCTGGTCATTTCCGCCACCGATATTTATTACTTCCGCTTTGCCGATTTTCTTACTTCGCGCCGCCAATATATTGGCGCGTACGATGTCGAAAACATGAGTGAAGTCTCGCGACTGTTTTCCGTTGCCGGTAACGGTCAGGGGTTCGCCGTTTTTTTTCTGCTTTAAAAAAACGGCCGTAACTAAAGCATAGGCGCCTTCCGTAGATGCGCGCGGACCATAGGCGTTAAAGTATCTTAGGCAAACCGTTTCCAACTCGTGGAGGAACGAATACATTTTGCAGTAAAGCTCGCCCACGTATTTATGCAGGGCGTAGGGCGACATCAGGTTCGGGGGCATATTTTCTTTATAGGGATATTTCGGCTGATCGCCGTATATGGAGGAAGACGATGAATAAATAACCCGTTTTACTTTTGCCAGTTTGGCGGCCTCCAAAACATTCAGTGTGCCATTTATATTGTTGTCGTTCGCCTCAATGGGGTGCTCGATGGAAAACTGAACGCGCGGCAAAGCGGCCAGATGAAAAACAAAATCAACGCCTTTAAAATGCGGCGCGATGCTTTTCAGATCCCTGACGTCTTTTTTATAGAATTTGGCTTTAGGGTTCAGATTTTCTTTCTTTCCGTTCGACAGATTATCTATGACGATGACTTCGTATCCTTGTTTTATCAATTCATCTACCAGATGAGAACCGATAAATCCGGCCCCGCCAGTAACTAATGTTTTCATAAAAACTGCTTACTGACCACGGACTACCGTCTACCGCCACTTTTTCTTTTGCTGTAGTCAGTAGTCGGTTAGCAGTAGTCAATTCCCCAATTCGCGCTTAAGTATTTCCTCAACTTTCTTTCCTGATTTCTCCCAAGAAAATTGCTTAACGTATTCATACGCGTTTTCGCTGATTTTCTTTCGTCCCACGGAGTTATTCAGGAGCCATTCCAGCTTATCGGCAATGGCGATCGGGTCGGGGTCGGCCAAAACTATATTCTCGCCGTCTCGAAAAACTGTTTCGGTGGTTTCGCTTTTCATTTCCAAAACAGGCAATTTGCAAGCCATCATTTCGTGTGGCAAAAGCGAATAATTGGTCGGCGAAAAAACAATCCCGACGTCCGCCCACGAATAAAGCTTTGCCAGTCCCTCGTGCTTTAAAATTCTTAAGTTTCTGAATTCAAACGGTATGATGTAGGGTGATAAATCCCAACCAACAAAACTTAAATCGAAATCAACGCCGCGCACATACAGCTCGCGAAGTGCCTGAATAAGTAATTCAAAACACCTTCTCGGCGTAACCGGCCTTGCATAGCAAATAATCTTTGGCTTTTTCGCCGTCTCCAACACCATGGTTTTTTTTGAATTGTGTTCGTCACTGGTTTCCAGTTTTGCCGACACGATTTTCTCTCGCGGATAATATATTTTAGGATCAAACGCCAGGTCAAAAAAATCGGCGTTCATTCCATATTTTTCGCGGACCGTTTTCGCTAGCCACGGACCGGCGCAAATACCGTAAAGGCCGAATTTGTAGGTATTTTCGGCCAAAAGATATTCCGAACTCATCGGATAAAACCACGGCTCGAAATCCTGCACAAAATAAAACTTTTTTCGGGTATTTTGAATGGCTCGTACCGGATACGCCGTTTGCCATGATGTGGCGACTAACGCGTCGCTGTCTTTGATGTTTTCAATCGAGTTAAAAATTTCGGCTTCAAGATTGAAAAAGTTTTCATTAATAAACTTCTTCAGTTTTTTATTTGAACCGTGTTTTGTTCCACCAAAGACATAAATTCGGTTCTTGTGGCCGAAATCTTCCAGATGCTTGATTGTTCTGAAGATAGTCGTGTGCCCCCCCGAACCGACTCCCATGTCGGGAATTATCCAGTTAATGGCCATTTTATCTTTGTTCCCCGAGCGAAACCTCTCATCCAGCGTTTTTTTATCAACCGCGGGCCGCGAATAATCAAGGGTGAAATTATAAATTGCGGGGTTGACTTGCCCCGGCACGCCATAAAATGCTCTTTTGATAAAATTAAAAGTTTTTTTGATAAATGGGAGAGGTCCCTCGGTGAATAGTGTTTTGAATGCTTTTTTTAATAACGCCATTTTACTTTTTATGTATTAACTGATATTGCATACTGAACTTATTTTGCAGCCATTTGGGTAATTTTTCGTAGCGGGCGCCCAAATATTCCGACATAAACCGCGCTAAGTCCATAAAAAAAATCCACATCATCCAATAAATTTTTTGCCCAAAATTATATTCTTTTTGGTTCTTTATGTATCTTACATCGTTGAGCCACAAACGTAAAGCGAGCGGCAAAATCTTCCAAGGGGAAGAAACCCCGACATAATTTTGCACCATTTTATGGTGGTAGAATTCATCAAACCAGCGTTTGAATTGCCCCCAAACGCCAAAATTATGGGAATGGTAAACATTAGCGCTTGGCTGATAGGCTTTTTTGTAACCGGCGAATAATATATCCTTGGCCCAAAACTGGTCTTCGCCCAGGGCCACAACGTGTCGATAAGGAATTTTTTCCCAGACAGATTTTCTTATGGCCGAATTGGCGCTGGAAAAAAAACTGAGAACATGCTTATTGGCTTCGAATTCTTTTTCTTTGTCATTTGATTTTAATTGGTAGACAGTTAATTCTTTGCCAAATGAATCCATAAATTCGTCTAATGATTTTCGTTGAAAGGGGTCGCAGTCTTTTCGCGGCGACTGCCGGCCAAAAACTCCGGCAATTTGCGGGTCTTTTTCAAACGGCTCAATCATATTTCTCAGCCAGTTTTCATTTGTCGGGATGACATCCTGGCAGATATAAACTAAATATTCGCCCTGCGCTTTGGACGCCAATATATTTCTGGTTGTTCCATGGTTGAATTTTTCCGCCGGGATTTCGGAAAACTCTATCTGCGGAAATTTTTTTATCATCTCCACCGTTTTGTCTGTTGACCCCGAATCAATGCAGATCACCTCAAATTCAAAAGGGGTCTTCTGTGCGAAGACCATTTTAAGGCATTCTTCCAGATACTGTTCGCCATTTTTTGTAGGAATTAAGATAGATGCTTTCGGCATCTAATTTTTAATTTTCTAATTACCTAATTTCTAATAAAATATCAAATAACCAAATTTCTAATTAGACATTTTTGCTTATGATTTTATTAGGTGAATTACCACCCTTCGGGTGGTCGCCCGTAGGGTGAGACAATTAGGAATTAGGTGAATTTAAAGATTTACTGCATAGCAAATCTCGTATATTCTTCAACCACTTTGTTGGGGTTGCCGTCTTTTATTATTTTACCATTTGACAGGAATATCGCTCTCGTGCAATATCTTTGCACTGAACCCATGTCATGCGTTACCAAAATAATCGTCTTTTTTTCTTGTTTATAGCGGTTAAAAACTTCAAAACATTTTTGCTGAAAGTGCATATCCCCCACCGCCAGAACCTCGTCCATCAATAGAATATCGGCGTCAACCTGGATGGCAACCGAAAACGCCAGCCGGACATGCATGCCGGATGAAAAATTTTTCATCTTGGTATCAACGAATTTTTCCAATTCGGAGAACTCGATAATTTTGTCAAATCGTTCGTCAACCTGCTTTCGCGACAAACCCAAAATTATGCCGTTTTGATAGACGTTCTCCCGGGCGGTCAAATCCATGTTAAAACCCACGCCTAGCTCCAAAAATGGGCTTACCTTGCCCTTGATTTCCAGCACCCCCCTGTCGGGTACCAATATCTTAGCCAGAACCTTCAAAAGCGTGCTTTTCCCACTTCCATTCGGCCCAATGATGCCCAAAAACTCGCCTTCCTGAACCTCAAAACTAACATCATCCAGCGCCTTAACCTTCTCATATTTCGCCACCCGAAAAAGCTCCACCAAATTCTCCTTAAAAGTGTAGCGATTTTCCAGCGGTATTTTGAAAGTTTTTGATAGATTTTGGACTTTAATCATATCGGATGAGCGAGTGTTTAAAATAAAATTATTTTTTTATTTTACCTAATAATATCTGATAGCCTGATGAGTTTTTTTCTGTGTGCATAATTGTATAATTGCCAGAACTTAGTTTTTCATTAATTTCACGAGCTTGGAACATAGGATCTGTCGGTATGCCAATCGCTATGTTAGTTATAATTTCATGTAATTCAACTTTATAAATATTTCTATGTCTCCACCAACCTTTTATTGCTATACCAGACGAAATAATTAACGCTAAAACAGAAAAAACCAAAGAAGTTAATTCTATAAGATTGTTTCCAACAAGTTTCATAAAAATTTCAGTAAGTTCCATAAAAAAATAATTTTTAGCTCATGAACCAGATACGCCGTATCAGGCGATGTAATAAAAAATCTTATCTAAAAATGACCCTCGTAATTTTCGGTTTTTATATTCAAAAATTGTATTTCTTGCTATTTCTTTTGCTTCTTTTTCTAACTCATCCTGTTTTGCTTCAGGTCTTTTTTTGTTGAGATGTATAACAAATTCTTTGGTTTCGTTTTTTAGAGATTGACTGAATGCTATATATTTTAAAATTTGTAACAAAAAGAACGGAATAAAAACTAAATACCAGTCAGAAAATAAGACAATATAACCAAACAATACAATTTTTGATATAAAAACCATTAGTACCCCTTTGTTTGTTCGGTAAATTTGTGGCCAATTGATTCTCATATTAAAAACACACCACCTATAATAATGCCAGTGCCACCATGTTGTAATAATGACTATCGGGATTAAAATAATGTTGTACATATTTATGATTAAGATTTTTTATTATTTCGCACAACTCGTTATTATGCGAACTATTCTCATCCAATATCCCTGGATTCCCGCTGGAGTTTACCTCGTATTTATTATGAAGCGGGAATGACACAAATTAAAATCTACTTTGTTCCTCCCCTCCTCAGTTGAGGAGGGGCTGGGGGAGGTGTTGTTATGAAATGTAAATAGTTTGTTATTTTTCATCACCTCTTTGTCCCCTTGGGAC
>Ga0210017_1002547_pt1 | contig 15539 bp, 13 predicted proteins | sample CryGeyCG2014_020_FD_183966 | JGI IMG/M metagenome (GOLD analysis project Ga0210017, IMG submission 183966) | Groundwater microbial communities from aquifer - Crystal Geyser CG08_land_8/20/14_0.20 (SPAdes) (version 2) | ecosystem: Environmental > Aquatic > Deep subsurface > Groundwater | place... | reverse complement strand
CAATTTCTTCCGTACTATTTGATAAGTCCGACTCTCTTTGAAAAAAAAGAAAAGTAGGAATCGCCAGGGAAGCTAAAACAACTAAAATTATAACCACCACTAATAACTCGCTGAAAGTTACTCCTCTTTCGGCTTTTTTGATGATTTTTGATTTAAATCCCGATGGGTTGTTTTGCTTTGAGCCTGAGTTTGCCATTTTTGCTTGGTCACATCGCACCAATCATTGAATACATTGGTTGAATCATAGAAACAGCAAAGAAACCCACCGCTCCTCCAATTATCAACATAATAATGGGTTCAATAATTGAAGACAGTCTTTTGGTAGATTCAGTAACTTCGTCTTCGAAAAAATCAGCAAGCTTAGCCAGAATATCGGATGTTTGTCCGGTTTCTTCCCCCACCTGAATCATTTGAACCACCAGAGGGGGATAAAGATTTTGATAACTCTCGAGTGCCTCAGAAAGTTTTCCTCCTTTTTGAACTTTTGTGGCAGCATTTGCTATAGCTGTTTTAAAATAAACATTCCCCAGCGCTCTCGAGATAATCTCTAAAGCCCGGACAATGGGTACTCCCGAAGTGATGAGAGAACTTAAAGTCCTTATTGTGTGGGCAGAATTAGTCTTTTTAACAAGAGGGGAAATAATGGGTAATTTGAGAGTAAGAATATCTATTATTTTCTTTCCCTCTTTCGTCTTTGAAAGGATTCTTAAAAAAATAATTATCGCAATTATTATTAAAATAGCTAAATACCATTTTTCTGCTAAGAAGGTACCTATACCGATTACTAATTTAGTCATTGGAGGAAGTTCTATTTTTAAATCTTCAAAGGTTTGGGCTAATTTTGGCACAACCATAACCAACATCAAAGCTCCAATACCCAGCATAGCTACAATAATTACCGCAGGATACATTAATGCTCCCATTATCTTCGATTTTAATTCGTGTTCCCTTTCCATCTGCTGGGTTAAAATTTTTAAAACATCTTCTAAGGTTCCTGCTTCCTCACCTACTCTGACCATCCCGGTAAAAAGCTCAGAAAAAATATTGGGGTATTTATTCAAAGATTCGGCAAAGCTTTTCCCTTTTACTATCTCCTCTCTTATTTCTTCTAATGCATTTTTAAATACTATGCTCTTTGCTTGAACCCCGAGAAGTTTCAAGGATCTGGGCAAAGGAATTCCAGCAGAAATCATCACCTGGAGATTTCTAGTAAACATCATTTTCTCAATTAAAGAAACATTTTTAGAAAGAGACAGGGAGATTTTCAATTTCTTCCTTTCTGCCCCTTCTCCCTGAGGTCTGGCTTTAATCAAAACGTATCCCTCTTTTCGAAGAATTCGAGATAATTCATATTCATCTTTAGCCTCTATAACACCAGAGGCAGTCTCGCCTTTTAAAGATTTCGCAGTATAGAAGTATTTGGCCATATTATTCAATAGTTACCCGCAGCACTTCTTCTATTGATGTTATCCCTTGGGTTGCTTTTATAAGCCCGTCTTCAATCATTGTTCTCATTCCTTCTTTCTGGGCTTGAGCCTGAACTTGGTCAGAAGTAGCATTTTTAATAATTAACTCTTTTATGGTTTGAGTAACTGGTAAGATTTCGTAAATCCCAATTCGTCCTCTGTAGCCCTCCGGACATTCTTTACTTTTTTTTGGCCGATAAAACGCGACATCTCCCAAAGTGTCTTTTGTTTTTATTATTTTTTCTTCTTTTAAAATTTTTAAAATTCGCTCGATATTACAGTATTTTGCCAAATTATTTAATTCTGCCTTGCCCAAAGTATATTTTTCTTTTTCTTCGCAAAAACGCCTTACCAATCTTTGACCGATAATAATATTGAGAGTAGAAGAAATCAGGAATGGCTCGGCTTTCATATCAATTAATCGGGGGATGGCACCGGCAGCGTTATTTGTATGTAGAGTAGATAAAACCAAATGACCGGTTAAAGCAGCATTAATAGCTAAAGAAGCAGTTTCATTATCTCTAATTTCTCCAACCATCATAATGTCTGGATCTTGACGAACCAGGGCCCTTAAACCATTAGCAAAGGTTAAGCCAATTTTTGGTTGGACCTGGGTTTGATTAATTCTTGGCATTCGATATTCAATTGGATCCTCTACTGTTGAAATATTCACATCGGGAGTATTTAATATCTCAAGCATGGCATATAAAGTAGTAGTTTTACCACAGCCGGTTGGCCCGGTAACCAAAACCATCCCCACCGGTTTTCTCAGATTAAACTGCACTTCTTCCAGGGCTTCGCCTCTAAGTCCTAAACTCTCCAAAGTATAAGCCTTGGCAGTTTCTGGTAAAAGCCGCATCACAATTTTTTCTCCATCAAAAATAGGGAGGACGGAAACACGAATAGAATACTTGTAATCTTCTGCCTCAACTTTAAACCTACCATCTTGAGGAAGCCTGTGTTCGTCCAGTTTTAAATTAGAAAGAACCTTAATTCTGGCTACAATTCCCAGAGCAGCCTGTTTTGGCAAAATCATAGCATCATGTAAAATACCGTCAATTCGATAGCGAACTACCACCTCTTTTTCAAGGGGTTCAATATGAATATCAGAGGCTCTTTCTAAGATGGCATGTTTCAGTAAAGTATCGACAATTCTAATCACCGGTAATTCCTCGGCGAGTTTCCCCAGTTCTTCTTTTTCTTCTACAACCTCTTCTTCTTTAATCGGTTTTATTCCTTTTACTTCTTTCTTTATAATTTCTCCAAATTCTGCTTCTAAGGTTTTATGATATTGCCGAAGCACGTTTTTAATACTTTCGGGGGTGGTTAGTCTCGGCAAAATTCTTAGATTACCGGTTTTTTTGATAAACTCAATCGTTCTCAAATCTTCCGGATCAAGCATGGCCACTTCAAGATCTTGTTCTTTTTTTCGAAAAGCCACGATATTATGACTCCTGGCAATGGGTTCCGGGATTATCGTTAAGACCTCAGGGAGAACTACTTCTTTCTCTAGGTTTACAAAAGGAATACCTAAAATATAGGCCTCAAGTTGAATCAATTTTTCTTGAGGAATTAAACCTTCGGAAACTAAAACATCTCCCACTTTTTGTTTGGTTTCTTCTGCTTTTTTCTGAATTTTCTCAAATTGAGCTTCGGTTAAGAAACCTGCGTCTATAAGGAAAGCTTTTAATTGTTGGGGTTCAACTCTCATTTTTATTCTTCGAGAGCGCTTTTGATTTTTCCTATCACTTCTTCCAAACTATAATTTGCTTTTACTAAATAGGTTTTAGCTCCCAATTCAATTGCTCTCTCGATGTCTCCCATTTTTTCTAAATTGGTCAAAACAATAACCGGAATTTCCTTTGTTGTTTTGTTTTCCTTAAGTTGTTTTAAAACATCGAACCCATGAACTTTTGGCAAAATAAGGTCAAGCAAGATTAAATCGGGTTTTTCGGTTTCGGCTAACCTTAATCCCGTTTCCCCATCCAAAGCACTAATCATTTCGCAACCTTCTTGTCTTAAAATTTCACCAAATGTCTTTTGGAGCGCTGATTCGTCTTCAATAAAAAGTATTTTTTTCATAAAATTAAGCGAGGTAACTACTGAGGAGGACATCCGCAGCGAGCGACCAGGGTGTCCCGAGCGAAGCGAGGGACGAGCAAGCGAGGACTAAGCAGAATTTCTCGGTGGGAAATTCTGCGGTCCTCTAAAGCAGCTTGCCGAGCGTAATTAATTATTTTATTGGTAAGGTGAACCAAAATGTCGACCCTTTTCTTTCTTCTGTTTTAAAACCAATTTTTCCACCCGACCTTTCTATTATGGATTTGGCAATATAGAGACCGAGACCTGAACCCTGGGTTTGATATCTTAAAATATTTTCGGAACGGAAAAACTTTTGAAAGATATATTTTTGGTCTTCTTTAGGAATTCCAACACCAGTGTCTTTAATCTCAAAATACAAATTTTCCCCTTTTTTCTCAAGCCAAATTTTAACTTCCCCTTTTTCTTCTATATAACGAATTGCGTTATCTAAAAGATTCTCTATAACCAATCTAATCTGTGAGGGGTCAGCAAAAATCTTCGGTAAATTCGCCTGGCTCCGGAATTCAATTATGACGTTTGAGGCTTCAGCAAACGGTTTAAATTCTAAAATCAATTCTTGGATTAGGTTTTCTAAAGAAATTTCTTTTTCTTTTAAAGGAAGAGTAGCTGTTTCAATCCTAGAGACGATTAGTAAGTCTGAAACCAATTCTCCCATTCTGGCACTATTTTCTTTTAAAATCCTGAAATATTCGGTCTGTTTTTCTTCAATTTCCCCCAGCCTTCCCGACATTAATAACTCAACTGCCCAGTTTAAATTAGAAAGTGGAGAACGCAGCTGATGGGATACCACGCTTATAAATTCTGATTTCATTCTGTTGGCTTCAGCTAATGTCTCAAAACCCCGAGTGATACTAAATCCGATAATAAAAAGGACGGCAGTAATTCCTAAAACAATAAGCGAAACCACGGCCGGATTTTCGATATAACGAGCACCTATGGCATAAGCTGCGACCATTGCTCCAATAATAACAATTCCCATCACAAAAAAAATAAACTGGGGACACTGCCAAAGTCTTAAACCATATTTGCGACATTGAGCAGGAATATTTAATTGGGTGAAAAATTTCCAAGAATTCACTAAATTTATTATAACACACTTTGACTCCAGTAAAAAATAGCGTTATACTATGGAAGTAATTCGGGGTATGGTGTAACGGTTAGCACGAGTCCTTTGGGAGGATTTAGTCCCAGTTCGAATCTGGGTACCCCGACAGGTTTTAGATAGACGCGGGTGTAGCTCAATGGTAGAGCACGAGTCTTCCAAATTCGGTACGTGGGTTCGATTCCCATCACCCGCTTAAATATAAAAACCCCGTTAAGATAGCACAGATTTCTAATGGGGTTTTTTTGAATTTAATTTATTTTACCGCATCCTTTAAACTCTTCCCTGCTCTAAATTTGGGAATTTTTGTCGCCGGAATTTTAATCTTCTCTTTCGTCCTGGGGTTTATTCCGATTCTCTCTTTCATATTTTTAACTTCAAATTTCCCAAAACCGGTTAAAATCACTTCCTCGCCCTTGGATAAAGTTTTAGTAATTTCGTCTAAAACAACATTAATCGATTCTTCGGCCGACCGCTTTGACAACCCGGTTTTTTTAGCTAAGATTTGAATTAAATCGTCTTTGGTCATATATAATTACCCCATTTTGCTCACTTTGTTCGCAAAATCGGGGACCCCAGATATTTATTTTGCATATTCTATTACCCTGTTTTCTCTGATCACATTAACTTTTATCTCTCCGGGATAGCGCAACTCTTCCTGGATTTTGTTTGCTATTTCTTTTGCCAACTTCCGGCAAGATAAATCGTCAATTTCTTCTGGTCTAACAAAAACTCGGAGTTCTCTTCCAGCCTGAATAGCATAAGCTTTTTCTACCCCCGCAAAAGAGGTGGCTATGTGTTCCAAATCTTCCAGTCTTTTAAGATAATTCTCAATGGTGTCTTTTCGTGCTCCTGGGCGAGCGCCTGAAATTTGATCAGCAGCTTGAACCAAGACTGCCTCCAAGCTTTCGGGAGGATATTCCTCGTGGTGAGATTTCATCGCATCAATTATTTCCTTTTCTACTCCGAACTTCTCTAAAATTCTAATTCCAATATCAACATGAGAACCTTGAATTTGATGATCAACGGCTTTACCGATATCGTGTAAAAGACCGGCTTTTTTAGCAACCGTAGGATTTGCCCCTATTTCTGATGCTAGGGCTGAAGCTAAATGAGCTACTTCAATCGAATGCAATAAAACGTTCTGACCGTAACTGGTTCGAAACCGAAGCCTTCCTAAAAGCTGAACTAATTTTGGCGGAATTCCAACCACCCCTACTTCATAAAGAGCCTGTTCTCCAGCTTCTTGAATCTGAGAAGCTATTTCTTCTTCGGTTTTCTTCACTATCTCTTCGATTCGAGCGGGTTGTATTCTACCGTCACGAATTAGCTTTTCCAACGCAATTTTAGCGATATGGCGCCTAATCGGGTCGAAACCAGAAATGATTACTGTTTCCGGAGTTTCATCCACTATTAATTCTACTCCGGTTAATTTTTCTAAAGTTCGAATGTTTCTTCCTTCTTTTCCAATAATCCTTCCCTTAATTTCATCCGACGGTAAACTCAAGGTAGCAGTAGTGATTTCCTGCGCCTGAGAAAGGGCACATCTCTGGATAGCTAAAGCCACTATCTTTTTCGCTTTTTCTTCAAACTGCTCTCCGCCTTCTCTCTCTAGTTTTCTTAATTTTTCCAATAGTTCTTGTTGGTATTCTTTTTCCAGATTTTGTAGTAATTCTTTTTTTGCTTCTTCTCTTGAAAGCTTCGAGATTTTTTCTAGGTTTTCTAGGGCCTCTTTTTTTAGATTTTCTATGGTTTCTTTAATTTCTTTGAGCCTTTCCACCTTCTGTCGAAACTCCCTTTCTTTTCTTTCAAAACTAACCAGTTTCTGGTCTAAAAGGTTTTCTCTTTTAAATAAAAACTGTTCGGTTTTTAAAAGTTCATTTCTTCTTTGATTTTCTTCTCTTTTAGCTGCTTCTAGTATTTGTAAGGCTTTTTCTTTAGCTTCCGATAGAATCGCTTCGGCTTTCTCTCTGGCTTGGTTTATTTTCTTTTGAAGCTTGGCTTCTAAAGTTCCGGCTTGTTTTCTGGCAATAGATTGACGGGCGTAATAACCCAAAATCGCTCCTGCTCCTGAGGCAACTACGCCCACTATAAGTAGGATAAGTTGATTCATATTTAAAAAGAAAAGATTGGTTATTTAACATAATTCTGACGAATTATCTAAATAAGTCCAAATCCAAAATTAATTTTATTACCATATTAATCATAGCAAGAATTCTTTAATCAGTCAAAAACCGCACTTGTTGTGCGGTTCCAGCTATTTTTTTTTACGTCCTTTGTGCCTAATCCTTTACCCGAGCCGTAGCGAAGGGTAAAGAAGAGGATAAAATCCTCTTCGCCTACCCGAGCGATAGCGAAGGGTGAAGATGAAGCGATAGATTCATCGACTACTCTTTTGTCTTAATTACTTCGTCAATAATTCCGTATTCTTTTGCTTCCTCGGCCGAAAGGTAAAAATCGCGATCAGTATCTTTTTCAATCCTTTCTAAAGGTTGTTCGGTGTGTTTGGCTAAAATCTTATTTATTTTTTCCTTTAATTTAAGAATTTGTTTAGCCGCGATTTCCACTTCCACCGCCTCTCCGCTTACTCCACTTACTGCTACCTGATGAAGCAAAATTTGAGAGTTGGGCAAAGAATATCTTTTTCCTTTAGTACCGGCTGCCAATAAAACCGCACCCCCCGAAGCTGCTGACCCAACGCAAACCGTGGAAACCGGACACTTTATATATTGCATCGTATCATAAATAGCGAGGGCCGAAGTTAAAACTCCGCCCGGCGAATTTATGTAAAGTTGAACGTCTTTTTGGGGATCTTTAGAGGCCAGAAAGAGAAGTTGGGCAATAATAGAGTTTGCCACAGGATCAATAATTGGACCCCCAAGAAAAACAATTCGTTCTTTTAAGAGCCGAGAATAAATATCATATGCTTGCTCTCCGTATCGACTTTTTTCAATAACGGTTGGAATTAAGATCATATTATTTTTTAGTAAAATCTTCTAAAAACTGGAAGGTTTTTTCATTTTTTATTACTCCTTCAGCATACACCCTTAATCTCTCTTGGTCAAGCTTCGTTTTTGCCCGTTCTGTGCTTGAATATTTTTCTAATACTTTGTTTATTTCTTCTTTTATTTCTTCTTCTGACGCCTCAATATTTTCTCTTTTCCCAATTTCTCTAAGGACTAACGAGTTCTTGACTCTTTTTCGAGCTTCGGGGAAGAAAGATTCTTTAAGTTCTTCTTCTGTTTTTTTTATCTGATTTAGATAATCTTGAAAAGAAATTTGTAAATTTTGGGAGACGCCTTGTTTCAGGCTATCTGTCATTTGATCTACTTCTTTTTTTACCAAAATTCCCGGGATCTCTATTTCTGTATTTTTGGTAATCTTCTCGATAATTTCTTGGCGAACTCTCTGGATTTCGGCTTCTTCTTTTTCTAAATTAAGTCCTTTTTTAATATTTGTTTTTAAGGCGGCTAAATTCTCGAATTGACCTAAGCCCCGAGTCCATTCATCGGTAGCATCGGGCAATTCAATTTTTTGAACCAGCCGCATTTTAACTTTAAGGCTTACTTTTACTCCGCGAAATTCAGGTTTTGGAAAGCTTTCAGGAAAAGTAAGAGAAAAAGTTTTCTCTTCGTTGTTTTTTAAACCCACCAGGTTTTCTTCAAGTCCTGGAATTAGATGCCCCTCCCCCAAGATAAAAGCATCCGTTTTTTTAACGCCGTCTTCTATTTGAGGAGAGCTAAATTCAATTTCGACAAAATCGCCTCTCCAGGCGGGTTCATTTTTAGTAATAAACTTTGCTCGAGATTTCTGGAGCCATCTTAAAATCTCTTCTATTTCTTTTTCAGAAACCGAAACTTTTTCTTTTTTAGTTTCTGAAGCAATTTTTTTGTAATCCGGTAATTTGACTTCTGGCAAAACCGAAACTTTCGCTTTGAACTCAAGAGGGTTTCCTGGAGTCAACTTCAAAATTTCAATCACCGGTTGCCCTAGAGGTTCAATTTCACTTTCTAAAATCGCTTTTATATAATTTTCTTTAATACAAAATTCAGCAACCTCTCTAAAGATTCTCTCCTGCCCGAATTCTTTTTCAATAATCTCTCTCGGTGCTTTCCCTTTTCGAAATCCTTTAATTTCAAAATCCTCTCCCAATTTTAGAATGGCCTTCTCTCGGAATTTGTTAAATTCTTCAGCTGGAATTATGAAGTTAATTTCGGCCTCAGATTTCGGCAGTTTCTTAACTTTCACCTGCATGTTCTCTTTCTCCGAGTTCTTTATATTTTTGAATCGCTCTTTTGATGATTTCTTTGGCAATTTCCCTCCCCTCCCATCCTTCTACCTTAACAAATTTATATTTTTCCTTCTCGAGTTTTTTGTAATCTGCAAAAAAAATTTCGATTTCTTTTTTAAGATGCTCGCTTAGGTCTTTAACCGTTTGAATTTCTTTAAAGCGCGGGTCTACTTTTTCAATAGGGACGGCAATGATTTTGTTATCGATTCCTTCTTCGTCTCTCATCAAAAGAGTTCCGATAGGTCGAGCCTTGATTACACAGCCCGGAAAGGTTGGAAAACTGACTAAAAGAGCTACATCTAAAGAATCGCCATCTTCCGAAGTAGTCTGGGGAATAAAACCATATTCAAACGGATAAAAAATAGGAGAATATAAAACCCTATCTAATTCAAAGTAGCCTTTTTCTTCGTTGTATTCATATTTATTACTCGAGCCTCGAGGAATATCAATCACCACGTTAATTTGTTCGGGTGGGTTCTCCCCTGCTGGAAGGTCTTTAAATAAATTAGTCATAAATATTACCCCATTTTGCTGCAATACTCCAAATTCACAAAGTGTGAATTTGGAGGCCACATTATCTTTCGCTCGCAAAATCGGGGACCCTAAATTATTTATTAGTCTGTTTCTTACTCGACCTTTTCTTTTTAATTGTTTTTTCTACCACTTTTTTTTCCTCTATCTTTTTTTCTTCTGCAACTTCTTCTTCGGTTTCCTCCGGACCTCTTACGTCTATTTTCCAACCGGTCAATTTTGCAGCGAGTCTTACGTTTTGACCATCTTTACCGATGGCTAAAGAAAGCTGATCTTCGGGCACGATAGCTAATGCTTTGTTTTTAGGTCCGACTTTTACCTCTAAGACTTTAGCCGGGGCTAAAGAACTAGCAATAAACTTCTCTGGGTCATCTGACCATTCAACAATATCAATCTTCTCTCCTCCCAATTCATTGATTACAGCTGTTACTCTGGTACCTCTTTGCCCTACCATCGATCCTATTGGGTCTACTCCCTCTACGGTTGAGGTCACCGCTATCTTAGAACGAGAACCGGCTTCCCTGGCGATAGATTTAATAACTACCTGGCCAGAAGCAACTTCTGGGACTTCTAATTCGAAAAGTTTAGAAATTAGTTTAGGATAGGCTCGGGATAAAAAAACTACCGGCCCCTTTGGGGTCTCTTCTACATTTAAAACATATGTTTTAAATCTTTGCCCGGGCCTGTAGAACTCTCTGGGAACTTGTTCCTCTTTAGACAAAACCCCTAAGGTTTTACCAATATCAAGATAGATATTCCTTCCTTCAATGCGTTGCACAATCCCTGAAATTATTTCTCCTTCTTTAGCTTTAAAGTCTTTTAAAATAACCTCTCTTTCCACTTCTCTAAGCCGCTGCATTATTACTTGTTTAGCGGTTTGAGCGGCAATTCTCCCATAGTCTTTTTGAGGCTTCAGGAGTATTTTTAATTCTTCTCCAGGTTTAATGTCTTTTTTGATTTTCTTGGCTTCTTCAATCATAATATGTTTTTCTGGGTTAAAACGGATTTTTTGAAGTTTGGCTTCTGTAGAAAAAGTTACGGTTTCCTCCTCTGCTACTACTTTTTCCCTTTTCTCTTTTAATTTTTCAAATTCTTCTTCTGAATAAATCATGTTTTTGTCAACGACTAATTTTACCTGCCAAAAGCGAAGATCACCCGATTGAGAATCGAGTTTGGCTCGAATTATTTGCCCTTTCTCGCCGTAATCTTTTTTATAGGCAGCGGCTATTGCTTGTTCAATTGTTTCGATAACTTTTTCGTAAGGTATTCCTTTTTCCTCGGCAATTTGGGCAATAGATGATGCAAATTGTTTTAAGTCCATATATTTACTAAAAATGTCCGTTTCCCAACGGACAATTCTCTCAAAACTTTCTGGCTTAAATTAAGTTTAACAAAAATAAACCTTCTGTCAAGAACTTTTACCAACATATGTTTAATAATTATAGCGAGCTTTGCTCGATATATCGTCTTTGACGCTATAATTTCTCTTTTTCTTTTTTCAGTCTCTCTATCTCTTTTTTCAACTCAATCATTCTCAGCTCTCTGCCTACGGTAAGTTTGTAGAATTTCTCTAAGTCAGCTTTTCTTTTTTCTATCTCCGAATAAGAGAGGGCATTGTTGAAGGCAACGGCTGTCTGGCTGGTCAGGGTGGTTAGCAAATCCAGGTCCTGGACAGTGTAGGCTTCCTGGGAGAGTTTGTTGCCCAGGATAATGATGCCCATTAACTCTTCTTCAACCAGAAGAGGCAGAAAGAGAGCTATTCCGGCTTTTTCCATCTCTTCCTTTAAGGAAGAGAGTTTGATTCTTTCTTCTCTTTGTTCTTTTTCTTCTCTTTCTGACCTTGATTTCTCTTCCTTTCTTTTGATTTCTTCAATTAAGAAGGGTATTTCTTCTCTGACTAAGGGTTTCTTTTGTTTCTGGAGGTATTCTGGTAAGAAACCTTGTTCTTTTTGGAGAATCTGAGACATTTCTTCTTCCTTGAGATTGACTAGCTGTTGAGGTTGGAGAGTCTTTTTTTCTGGGTCTTTGAGAATAATACCTACTTTATCAAGTTTGAGGGAGTCTAGAAGAGATTGGTTGATGAGGGTGGTTAGCTTGTCTAACCCTATAGTCTGGTTAAGTTTTTTGGATAAATTAGCGAGGGTGGTCTGGAGGGTATAGAAAGTATAGTAGAAGTATTTGGCGGCTATTCTTTCAAAGAAACGAAATAAATAAAGGAATAATAAAATGGCAGTTATTACTGCAAAAACACCGATAATTATAGGAGAAATAACGGTGCCGAATTTCTGGTTGATGAAAAACAGGCAAAACGTGTACAAAAGAACGGCTAAAAAAGAAAGGGCGTAAATTCCGGTTCTTCCCAAAATCCAGCGAATATCCATAAAACGATAGCGTAAGACAGCGTAGGGAAATATAATAGCCCAGGCCAGCACCAAAGAATTTCCCCAGGGAGCAATTTGAGGTAGAAAATTATACCATAAAAGATAATTGGTTGCTCCTCCACCAAAACCTAAAATCATACCAATTAACATATACTTGAGCTGAATTTGCTTGTAACCAGAACTCTTTTTATAGGCCTTCCACAGACAATAGAAAGTATAACCTAATAATCCAAACCAAAAGAGAAGAAGATAAAAATGATATAAAATTCCGGGTTTTGGCCAATAAGGGAAAAAGAGTTCTGGTTCTACCCGATTGACATAATAAGGAGTGAAAGCGGAGATGGCGAAAACTAAAGTTGCAAGATAGCCGAGAATTAGAATAATTTTATTTCTCTTTTCTTCCTCGAATTCTAATAGATTAAAAACCCAGTGGCAGAAAAAAATAGGAATAAAAGCTGAACCAAAATTCAGCATCCTTGCCCAAAATAAAGCAGTCTCTTTGTCTTTAGAGAGAAGCCAAATTCCATAACTTATTGCCCAAAATGTAACAGCAAGACTAAGTAGGAAATATAATTTATTTAATTTCCTTTTTGGGTCATTCAAAAGAACTAACAAACCTAAAATAGCAAAGGAAGTTCCATTGACAAAACCCGAGATATAAAAGAAAGGAAGCATAGATGAGAAATTTTTACAGGACTACCACTTTTTTAGGGGAACCCCCGGGTGGCGATGAGGTGTTCGGGCCTCCCTGCGAAGAATAATTCGCCCCGGAGTCAGATTCTTTTCTTTTTCTCAAAAAATCTCTTAGAAATTCAAACAGGATTCCCACTAAAGGAATAGACAAAACCGCGCCCAACATTCCCCAGAGTTCTCCTCCTATCAATACCGCTATTAATACTAAAACAGGGGGAAGTCCCATAAATTTCTTAGTTAAAATTGGCGTTAAAATATTCCCCTCTATTTGTTGAATAAGAAGAAAAGCGATAAAAATCAAAAGTGCTTTTTCCCAAGAAATTAAAGCCGTAAAAATAACAATAATTGCCCCGGCGATAATCGGACCAATGATAGGAATAATATCTAAGACTCCTGCCATCATACCGAAAGAAACCGCATATTTCACATTTAAAACATAACAGGCAATAAAGGATAAGATGCCAACAAAAACACAAGATAAAATTCTAGCTCCAAACCAGCCAGCGACTTTTTTCTGGCTTTTTTCCCAAAGCGACAGAAAATAGGCCTCATATTTTTTAGGAGAGAGAAGCATCACCATTCTATCTATACCTTTTTCTTCCAAAGAAAGAAAAATAGCCATAGCAAAGATAGTAACGGCAGAAAAAATTCCTCCAAAGATGGCTCCGAGCGCACTAAAAACGTTAGCCGAGGCTTTAATCAATTCTCGCTCGAAAGTTTCGGTAAATTTTTCAAAACTTTCAAAAGCTTCTATGCCTAACCCTTTAAAAACCGGAGAGATTTTTTCGAAATACTGAGGGAACATTTGAGAAAATTGTTGAATTTCAAAAATAAAAAAGGGGGCCATCCAATAAACCATGAGACTAATTACCCCAAAAACTGCCACGTAAACTAAAATAGTGGATATTACTCTCGGCAGTCGCAATCGAGACAAAAAATCAATAGCCGGATTGAATAAAATCGAAATAATTAAAGCAAAAATAAACCAGACTAAAATGTCTTTTATCAAATAAATAATGTAAAAACACAGGAGAGCAATCCCAATTTTTAAAATCGTTTCCCAAGAAATATCTAATACTTTGTCTTGGTTCATCGTTTTGTATTAATAATTTAAATTGTTAGCAGTTTTTGAAATTGTTGTTTATCTTTAAATGGGCCAATTAAAGCTAAATTTAAATTTTTCGGCTGGAAAATCGTTTGAGCAACCGTTTGAATATCGTCCGGTGTAACTTTATCAATTATATCATAGATTTCTTCTATGGTTAAAATTTTCTTTTCTAAGAGTTCTTGACCGGCATAAAAAGAAGCTTGGGCGTCGGAAGATTCTAGCAAAAGAGTTGTTTTTCCTTTCAAATAATCTTTAGCTTTTTGCAATTCTTTTTCCGGAATTTTCTTTTGAGAGATTTTCTTGTATTCGTTTAAAATTGCGAAAATCCCCTTTTCTACATTTTTATTATCCAGGCCGGCTTTAGCAAAAATAAAACCAGTATCCGAATTTGCTTCGTTTGAGCAATTGATATAATAAGCAATTCCTAACTTCGACCTTATTTCCTCAAATAATCTTGAACTCATCATTCCTCCTAAAATTACAGCCAACAATTCCTGAGCATATCTTTTGGGATGAAGAATATTAAAAGCTCTTACTCCCAAACACAAATGGGTCTGGTCGGTCTGTCTTGGACGCAACAATAAATTAGGTTCTTTCTGTTCTTCAATCAATTCGGCTTTGCCTGTGGCCGAGGCTGGTTTTATTGGAGCATCAATCACTTTCGGTTTTTCTATTGGCTTTGCTGTTTCTATTTTTGAAAAATATTCTTGAACTTTCTGAATAACCAATGACTGGTCGAAGTTCCCAGCTATTGAAACTATAGTGTTGGAAGCCGCGTATTGTGTTTTCATATAGTTAATGAGTTTTTCTCTGGTCATCCCGGCTACACTCTTTTTTGCCCCGGCAATGTCCCACCCGGCCGGTTGGTCGCCATACAAAAGCCTACTCCACAAAATCTCAACATAGCTCAGGGGATGGTCGCGATGGAGATTAATTTCTTCAATAATCACGCCTTTCTCTTTCTCGACTTCTTCTTCTGGTAAAGTAGAGTTTAAAAAAATATCAGAAACCCAGTCCAAAGCCAGCTCCAAATGTAAAGCGGCAACTTTGGCAAAATAACCGGTATATTCTTCGGAAGTGAAAGCGTTATAAATCCCTCCGACTTTATCCAGGGTTTCGGCAACATCCATTGATGAAGGCCTTTTTTTCGTTCCCTTAAAGTACATGTGCTCTAAAAAATGAGAAATACCGTTTTCTTCTTTTTTTTCATATTTCGAACCGGTTCCAACCAATGCCAAAACCGTTACCGCCTGGGCATTCTTTTGAGGAACGGTAAGAATTCTTAAACCGTTTTGAAGCGTGGTCTTCTTGAACATCGAAATAAATTGAAAATTTATTGAAGATTGAGATGAATTTTTAATTCATTGAACATCGAAATAAATTGAAAATTTATTGAAGATTGAGATGAATCGAAGATTCATCGGATATATTACTTTTTCCATTATACGTTAAATTTTTTAATAACACAAAACGCCGCCTTTCAGGCGACGCGGCTCGATTTTGAGGGGGTTATTCTCGTAAAGTTTAATTTTCTAATTTTTCTTTTAAAACTTTAATTAAATCTTCAATTTTTATTCTTTCTTGGGCCATACTATCTCTATCTCTGATTGTTAGGTCGTCTTGTTTTAAGCTTTCAAAATCCACCGTCAAACAGAAAATGGTTCCTACCTCGTCTTGACGACGATACCTCCGGCCAATTGACCCGGTTTCATCATATTGACAAACAAAATAATTCTGTAAAAGACGATAAATTTCTTTGGCCTTGTCTACTAATTCTTGTCGATTACTCAAGAGGGGTAAAACCGCTACTTTAATAGGAGCTAATCTTTTGTGAAGTTTTAACACTACCCTTGTTTCTTTTCCT
>Ga0210017_1002546_pt1 | contig 15540 bp, 7 predicted proteins | sample CryGeyCG2014_020_FD_183966 | JGI IMG/M metagenome (GOLD analysis project Ga0210017, IMG submission 183966) | Groundwater microbial communities from aquifer - Crystal Geyser CG08_land_8/20/14_0.20 (SPAdes) (version 2) | ecosystem: Environmental > Aquatic > Deep subsurface > Groundwater | place... | reverse complement strand
TAAGGAAGCTCTGCCACCGGAGAATATATCCGTTTATTACCATTTAATTTTAGCTGTTCTGCCTCTACCAGGAAGCTGATATAGCTGCGGAAACTCCTCTCCGTACCCGGCAAAGATCCTAATTTCTCTTCAAGATAATCGTACACCGCCGATTTTTCCAGTCTTTGAAAGTTATTTGCCTGGTATAGATTAAGAATATGGGACTGGTAAGGCGCAAATAACTTGGTCCGATACCTCACTTTTTCTAGATAGCGAGCGTATTTTTTCTCTGACATATCGTAATATTTAAATACCGTTCGCTTATTTAATCCGGTTTCTCTTACAATGTCTGCTTTGGTAAACCCTCTCCTCTTAAAATACTGAATCTTTTGATACATAATCTTGTTAACCATAGATCAGTCCTTTCCTTATAGTATTGATTCTTATTCATACTATTATAGTAAAGAACTGTTTCTTTTAAAAGGTGCATTTTTATTTTCCACCTTAAATACATTTTAGTTTACCATTTCCATTTGGTCCGAGACGCGTTGTCAATTTACTCCGTCATACCTGGTCAGTTTGACCGAAATACACAGGTGGGGATTTTAATTTATGCAAATCATTAAAATGCTTCTATGAAAACAAGGAGCAACCTTGTTGTTTAAATTCTTCTGTCTTATCTAATAATTCATTTGGTGTAACTTCTAAATAATCAGCCAAACATATCAAGCAAAAAAACTTCTCCACATTGCAACCCAATAGTTTTTTATTTAAACCAAATACATCTTTAGGCACATCCGAATTACATCGAAAACATTGTTTTTGTATTATTTTCATTATGCATTCAACCCCCGAATATCAAAGCGCGGTACACTTTTCCCCCTATATTCGACATCTAATATTCCGAGTTGATATTTAATAATACTTCTCATACTTATTGCCGGATTTAAACAATATTTTTTAAATTGGAGCAAATCAACATCATTACTATTTCTAACATTGGGAAATAGCAATTTTACATACGCAGTACAAATTCTTTTTATAGCTTCTGTATCTCTTGTGTCTGCTTTTTCTGGGATAATAACCAAATCATCAACTATAGCTCTATAACTAATATCATCACGTAGTAGATGCATTATTTCTGAAAAATATTCCGAGTTCAATGCCCAGTCGCTTATTTTTAAATCATCATGCATTCGTGGAATATCCCAACCTTTTATAAAACCATGAAATCTATCAATTAGAGCACTCTCATGGAATATTTTGGGTAATTCTTCGAACATGTTGTCATATTCATTCATGTTTTCTTCTTTTATATTACCTAGCAATACAATTCCTGATTCAGCTACTCCTTCATAATTACCAACGGTAAACACGCCTGATTCCATATAACCTTTGAGTACAGCTCGCATTTCATCTACATCAGCAAATGTAATAGTTTGAACTTCATCTAATACAACAAAATCATTGCCACAAACCAGGCCTTGTTCTTTTCTTGTTTGGTCATAAAACATCTTAGCTCTAGACACAATTCCTCCGGAAGAAAGCCATCCATACTTACTTACTCTACCGAACAAATAAGACTTACCAGTCCCTTTCGGGGAAAGTTCAATTAAGTTTAACCTTTTCTCGATAAAAGGTAATAATCTAGAAAGCATTGTGAGCTTCTCTTTTTCCGTATCATACCCACCTGCACTATAATCGATTGCACCAAGTAATATATCTATCCACTGTTCGGTTGTAAAGTTATTTCTTACTTCCTTATAATAATCAATATCTATAATATATGGACAAAAGTTTTGAAAACCAATCAATTTAATTTTCCCGGGTTCTACTTTTGAAACAGAAGGTCTATATCCAAGCTCAACAATACCCCATGTTTCCTTGCCGCTAACCAACTCTTCTTTCCGCTGTTCCCATATAGGTTGCTCAATTATCGTTTCCTTCTTGCCAAGACCAAAGTCAGGCAATACAAATGAGATTTCGCCTGTTTTTATATCTATATCGGCAATTATCTTTGTCAGAAACTTTACTCGCTCATTTTCATTAATGATTCTATCTTTTATCCTGACCCAATCATCCTTTTTGGGTATGTATTGCCTGATGTAATCGCTTAGTTCTTCTATATTAAATGAGCCATCATTATCAGCAAAACGCTTTAATAACCAATCACGCAAAAATGATGGAAGACTAAGAGCAGAGAAAAAATTGCTCTTTCTCAAATCTTTAAATACGACCATATCGTCAAAATATTCTCTAATTAAATTATTTATTTTGCACCTCCTATATTCCTAGGTCTTTTTCGCTACTGGTAGGTTTTACTAATTTAAAGCTAATTTCATCAATGTATTGTCCAGCCGCAAAAACTTCGCCTTTATATTCACCAATATTTATAATATCGTAAATAGGAACAGTAAAAAAACCACCGTCAAATTCAGTTGATTCATACACCTTGTTTTTTATTTTTACTGAGATTTTATCATATTGTTTAGTAATAAAAATCCTGAGCGTAGCCTTTATTTTGTAGCTTACTGTAATAATATTTTCTACCAGTTTCGCCGTAACTTTTTCTTTTTCATTAGTTACAATTATTATTGGAACCATTAGTTCTTCAAGCGTTGCGCCCCCGTGAGTTTCTACACGTGGAGCTCCTTGCGTTTTAAATCTATCATAACTTGCAAGTATACATTGATCGTTTTCAATAGTAGCATAGTCTGGAATATCTGATCCCTCTACATATTCACAACATCTACCCCCTTGAGTTCCATTGGTTTTCGTAGGAAATGTAATTTTATTATCATACAAAATGACAAGTCGACTTGCTCCGTGATCAGATACAACTATTACTTTCTTAACAGTTGATTTTGATAAATCGGCTTTTATCTTTACAAAGACATCCCTAATTATTTTGAGCTCTTCAAAAATATGTAATGGCAATTTAGAAAACTCATAATTGTAATCTCCCTCGCCACTATGTTTAATATTATCAAGTAGTTTTATATCAATAGTTCTATCCCTGTAGTTGTCTAGAAAATCTTTGTTTAAATAAGTAGTTGTAGGCATATTGGCTTTTGTTACGAATACTTCAATATTTAATCCTAACTCAGAGCATAGCCTACTGATATATCCCATGAATTCGACACCTAATGAATCAATAAAATATATTATACTGTCTGTCTTATCAATTTTCTCAAACACTTCATTTCTTGTTTTAAGAAGTAAATTGTAATCTCTTTTCTGTGCATTTTCATTAACAACATCAATAAACCCATTATAAATTTTATTGTTTAGCTTTTGTAGTTTGTATTTTCTGAAATAGTCAGTATATGAATCAACGGCTAAAATGTAGTCTGTCAAGTAGTTTATAAGTTCAGGAGATACCTTGGTCAGAATAGCTAAAGTACTTTCATCAATTGTTTCTTGCTCGCTAAGCCATAACAATATATCTTCTTTTTCAAGAGCTGTAGTATCAGTTAAATAATAAATTCTATCTTTGGCCTTGATTTTAACTTTTGAACAAAATTCATTATTACAACTATCGTCTTTAACAAGGCCTATTAGCCATTTTCTTTCCTTGTAAAGATTATCAAACTCTTTACTTGCCGATGGAAATTCCAGAATGCATGAGTAGAGTTTGCTAATAAAATCATCAGCATTTAAAGATTTTTGAATAACAAAATCTAAGTATTTGTTTTTGAGATTGGAAAGCTTCAAGGCAATAAAATATAACCACTTTCTATTATTATTCCACTCTTTCCATTCATAAAAAAGCGCCTCGATAGTATCTAAATTTCCAAATTCCTTAGTAATAAATGTATCAACCTCATTTCCATTAATATTTTCACAAATATATTTCCAATTATCGTCAGTGCCAAATGACTTATTAATCCTACCAGGTACCGGTGTTAATAGGCCCAACAATTCAAAGGTGCTCGATATTTTCTGAATGCTAACTGACGCTCTGCTAAAATCCGCATCATAATATTTGGTGGAAATAATGGAACATACTGAACACTCTTCCTCAAATTTATCAAGATACGTTTTAATTCCATTGATAATTGAGATACTTCCATTTATTTTGATTTCATTATTTAATAGCTTAATATTAGTCCTTTTCGCCCTATTTCCTTTTATAAGAATAATTTGATTTTTCTCTTTAAGTCTTATGTCGTTATCTAATAAAGCTTTAAGCTTCTTTTCACAATCAAAATACAAGACAACAACCTTTGCTGCTTTATTTATTGATAACAGCAATGCTTGGGTTTGAATGTCAAAAGATGTTTCATCTTGCAATCTTAAATATTCTGAAGCACCAAGTAAAAGACTATTTTTTGTAATAGAACAAGATACCGTTAAAAACTTTTCGAAATCTGGTAGATCGTCATTTTTATTGCAAAATATAGAAAGTTTTATTACCGACAATTCCGCCTCTAATGTTGATTTGATATTTAGGTAATCCTCAACATTGTTAACATTTACTATTAAAAACTTGTTAGTATTAACGTTTTTCAAGTACTTGGAAATATTTTCAAGAGCTTCATAAACACTTTTAGTCATTTTATACACCTACCTATCTTTTAAGATTTCCATTCCAACTTCTATTCTTTCTCTAATAAGTTTTTTTAGGTACAGCTTAACATCTGCTTCACTCATTCTTTCTATCTTAGCAAGAGCCTCTTCGCAGCCTGTAGCATGATATAGCTTTTCTGCATATTTTTCTAAAATATTTTCTATTTGTAGTGTTTTAGGATACCAATCATAAATGCTGCAAGTAAGCCTTTGTAGTAATACTTCACGTGTTTTATCGATATCTTTAATAATAAAATATTTGCCAATCATTTTTTCAGCAAAAGCATCATTCCGAATCTCTGCATCGTGCATTTTAGCAAAAATTGATGCTCCTTTAAAATACTCAATTGCGTTTTTTATTTCGGTATCTGTTGGCATTTTTTGCATAAGGGTTTCAAATGATTTTTTGGCAGTGTCATAGTCTCCTTCGTCGGGCAAGCATAATATAGGCGTCTTATACTTATCTGACCAGTCTTTCGGCGATTTGGTGCTAGTTTTGGTATCCCACAGCTCTTTGAGTTCCTCAATAAGAATAGTTTTTCTATATTCAGTAATTTTTTGGTTTGCAATATTTTGGAACTCTGAATTTGTTTTAGCAAAAGAACCCAGTGGCATGGTGGCAAAAATATTGCTAACATCAATTTCGGATAATCCAATCAAATCAAAGCTGCATTTTTCTTTAAACCAAGATGCCTGGTTATTAAATTTTTTTATAAATTCTTCTCCATTAATCTGGAGTGCTTCAAGAAATTTGACCCTATCAGTATCAACTATATCTTTAGTTGTAAAAATATTATATAAACACTCAAATAAAATTTTTAATGAATCTACGTCATTTTTTACACCTTCATATGGAAGTTTAAAGTGATTCATCTTGTCTGCCCATGCCAAGAGGGTGTCAGGATAGCTAGTTGTCTTCATGATAAATCTGTTACTAATTAGAACAATTTTATACTCAACAATTAAATCATCAATCTTAGCATTGATTGTATCATGCTGCCACAACCAAGATGAATCGACAGTGACTTTGCTTTTCAAATGTGCAAGCATTGTTTCCTCACAGTTTATTTCGATAGCTAGCTCTTTGAGTTCACCGGAGTTGTATTCATTAAGATAGATGTTCATGCCTGTTTTGCCATACTCAGAATTTACAAATTTTTTAACATTATCTGCAACACCAGGGTGCTGTAAGTAAATGGTACCTATTTCAATCGCAATATCCGTATCTGTTTTTCCAGACCCACTATTATTAGAAAGCGAACAGTAAAGGTCTATTAGTTTAACGATTACTGCACAATCAATTGGTCTATCTTTTTCCAAAGCAATATTAACTGCCCATAGTGGGAGACTAATTTTCTTAATTGCTGCTCTAACTTCTTCACGTGTTTTTTCACTAGTTGCACAATTCTCTTCGTTGATTCCAAAAACAATAGAGGTTTTATTTAAGAATTCACGTTCCTCCATTGACATCTTAACTATATACTTATATACTTATCAACATATCTGTTACTCGGATTTATCTGTTGCTTAATAATTTCATCAATCATTTCAGCCATTTTTTCAACAGACAAAGTATCTCCGACCTGTTCATTACTCCATCTGTATATATCGTTGGCATAATCTTTTAATAAAAAGCCAAGTATAAAAGCCGTAAGATTACAAGGCATGAACCCGAACGGCTCAGCCTTCAAAAAATCGGATATCTCCGCGATTGCAATTTTCCCTTTTTTCTCGAAAGTTGTATTAATTAAATCATCAAGTTTTATCTTAATTCGGTATATTAAGTGGTTAACATTTGGTTCTGTTCCTTCGCTAATTTGCCATACGCCCTTTAGCGCATTTTCAAGCTTTGTAGCTTCATTTGTAGAACGATATTGTCCAGATAACTCCTGATTTATACCGCACTTTGCTCCCTGTTTAAAGCTTGTAGCATTAAACATAGTAGCTACAACATTAAAGTTCTCTATCCCCATAGAGAATATTTCTTGATTAAATTTTTTTAATCTATTAATAACCTCGTCTGTACCAAAAGCTTTTATTTCATCATTTTTTGTAACAATTCTGAATTCGGCATCTTGCAATTTATTTTTCCATTTCGTAATAACATCAGTTGCATTAGTTTTATATTGGTCTGCTAAATTGTTATCTTTTCCCCTCCAATATTTTTCCTCAGCTAAGTTTTTAATATACTCTTCAAATTCCTCATCCGATAAATCACATAAAGATGTATCAACAAAAATAATTCTTTGTTCACCCGATTCCGAAAGTTCTCTTACTTTTCTAATGAGAGTGGCTCTTTCGGTATCATTTTTAGCAAATGTAATAACAACAGGAAGGGTATTTTCATATTGCTGGTTATTTATTCCGTTGACAGTTCTTGTTATATCATCAATTGTTGCAGTTTTAACATCATATCTTAATTTCAGTGCACCAGTGAAAGGCATAAAGTCAGCTATTTTATACTCCTCTATAATGTTCTTTATCTTTTTATCTTTTCTGAAATCCTCTATATATATATTAACATCAACTTCACTTATGCCTGAACGAATTGCTTCAAATTGAACTTCATTATTGCCAATGGCGCGTTTGAAAAGAAACCTATCTATTACTAAGGCCTCAGCTATGTGAACCGCTTTACCATCACTTAAGTCTGTTCCCTCATAAGCATTGCCAATATTTTTAACCGTTGGCTTAAACAGTTCAACGCTTTCAAGGTTTTTCTCAGAAATACCTTGTAGCAATAGAACTGTCTTTAGCACTCTTTTTTTATCAGCGGTAAGTAACCTGCTATTACCGCTCATGCCATAAACACTCAATAACGATTTGAGACCCTGTTCTAAATTTGCTCTCCCATCAGCATAAAAATATTCCCAAAGCATATCTATGGTTAACAAACTATCAACTGAATAAGGTCCGTGATTCTCAATATACCAACTAAATCCCCTATCATCATCATCATCTTTTCGGTTCTTGATAAACTCGAACATACTTCTTTGATTTGAGCCAAACATAGCTGATAAATGTGTTAATATAATTGCTGTGTATGGATGTATCGGAAGTATCTTTTTTAGGCTAGTTTCATCAATTTTTGAAGACTTAATAACCATACTGCTACATACCGGTATTTGATTATATAAATCTTCTGATAGTATTTTCCACTCATCTCTAACAGCAGGATCATTTTTTATTTTTATAGCCTTACCTATAAGTTTAAGTGCCATGTTTTCCGGCAGGTTAATCTCACAGGTCGGCTTAATAAACCTATCTATAATCTTTTTGCTATCATCTCTATCGTTGAATAAAGCACTACTTTTGTGAGTTACAATAATAAAATAAAAGGGTATCGTTTGGCTTAGTTCAGCGAGCGTTTGGAAACCATCAATTGAGTTTTTATTGTTTGTAAAATACCCCGTAAACTCGTCCCAAATAAATATAATTGATTTAAGTTTATTTTTTTCTATAATATCTTTTATCCATTTGCCTAAATCGCGTGCTTCTAATTTTAATGCTGTAATCCCCTCCTTCTGTGCTAACATGAATATTTTACGGGTTAAATCAGCAACTTCATTTTCTTTATATGTTTGAAGCTTATGTATAATTGATACCGCATTATCTGTTCCAAATTCGTTTATATATCTACCGTCTATCCAATTTTTAAAATTCTTTGCATTTATATCATCGGAAAGCCATTTAATAATTGAGTCCTTGAGAGAATCTTCACACTTAAACTCTACTCCCTTTTCAACAATAGCTCTTTTAATACTTTCTTGAATGGCCATTACAAGGGCATTGTCTCCTTTAATGGTGGCCGAACCTATTCGGTGAATGGTTAATATTTCCCCCTGCTTTTTTGCTCCTTGAATCATATTAAATAAATCCATATCCAGATCATTGTCCTTAAAATATTTAAGGACTTCTTCTTCTGGGGCATCCAATATTTTTTTGAGCGTAAGTACTGCATGGGATTTACCCGTGCCATAAGCACCTTCGACCCAAATGGATAGTTTTTGTTGCCGCCTTAATATGCTTGCGGTGTCTTTTAGTAGTCTAACAAAAGTGCTATGCGGATAGAAGCTGTTCCAATCCACAAAGCCACCAGCAATAAGTTCCTCACTAACCGAAGCATAGTAGTTCTCGTCTATATCAAAGTAATTCTTATATGCGTTCTGTACACTCATTTTTTTAATCCTCCTAAAATAATTCCAAAACATCAGTAGAATTTTTGTCTCTGCTTAAGGTTATATTATCAAGGTCATGTGTAAACCCAACCGTTACAAACTCCGGGTAGTTAACTGATAGACCGGTTAAAAGTTTAGTCATTGTATCTTTATCAAGTCCAAAAATTAAGGTAGGGCTAACTCCATTGCTATCTATTTCATGATTAAGTAGCCTGTTTAAAGAAAATTGATAATAGTCACCACAAGCCTCCGCAAATTTATATAGGCTATATAATATTACTTTTGAGTCTGGATTTTTCCACGGGGTACGAGTGATTGAGATTAGTGACTCATTTCTCCCTATTTTCTTGGTTTCACAATGCACAAGTTTTATATCAGTTCCAAACGGTGTTTTAGTAAAAATATTTTTTATTGATGACAAAATATTGTCCCTTGACCCTTTACTATAACTATCACCGAACATTTCTTTTATTTGTTCAGGAATATACCTTTCATTTAAAAATAAATTTTTAACAAACCAATTAAATTGTGGAGTATAAACTAAATTACATAGAAGTAAAGCCCATGATATTATATTGTCATATCCTAACCTATCAATTGTATTATTCATGATACTTGATAAAGATTCGGAATTTTGATAATTATTCTTCTCTAGTTTAATATTTGCATCTCTCAAAAACCTTTTTAAGGCTGTAATTTTCATAGAACCTAAATCGTTGTATTCGGAACTCCAAAATGTCTCTTTGTGTTTTAAATATTTTGTAATCCAGTCTTTTTCAACACCAAAGCTTGCATAACAATCCAAACTCATTTTACTTTCAACTCCTTTTAATATTTTAACAGAATTATATACTAAACAACCACTATCAATATTGTGACATTTTCTACATCTTACACATCTGTTATCTATAGAAAACTGACCATCCATATGTATATAACCCAAATTACAGTTTGCTTGACAAACACCACATTTAACACAATATGCTGTTTTTTTAAATACTATTTTAAAAGCAGAAACAAAAAGTATATCCTCTTTTATTTTAGGCGTAGTCTTCCATTCAATTTTTTGCAAATTATTTTCAAAGGTTACAGTGAATGAAAATTTTTTTCTATTATTTAACACATAATATTCACTTTCTGATAACTGAACAAGTTCACCTAATGTTCTAAACCAAATTTTCCATTCGGAATTTGGTTTTATATATATTTTAGTAAGATCTTTACTATAAATTTCATCATAAAAACCAACTTTAACTATTATATCTCTACCATTATTTCTCGACTTCCAACCGCCATTGCTAATAAATTCATTCTCTTTCTGAATGTTATCAAATTTTCGATTGTTCTTTTCTCTAATAATATTCAGAAATTTAGATACTTGCTTAGGATAATTTATTTCTTTTAAAAATTCATTTTTACCAGATGACATTGGACAAATTAAACAGCCAACCCTGCTAATCCCCTTTTTATACGCTTCATTTATTAATAGTTTGTTTGCATAAATGTTTAAATAAAGTTCAGCAGTATTCCAGTTATCTATTGCATTCATGGAATACTGTCCCTCATGCTTTTTCCCAACATTTATAGTATCATATTCGCTCCTAGCCAAACTTTCATCTTTGCGAACACCTGTAAATGCCATTCCTTTAAAACTTGGTTTATTTAATAACTTTCTAAGTAAATTTATTTGGGGAGTAGTTTTATGAACACTACAACACCATCTTAACTTATGAGCAGGCGGACCAAATATATCCCAGGTATCAGTAGCTTTCAAATGTGATTTTGAAGTATAAAATCTAATATCTTCATATCCGTTAAACTTCTCTATTTCATTTCTTACTCTATAAGTGTCTTCACATTCCATGTCTGTATCTCCAAAAACTATTAAAAATTCATCATGAGGTAATGCTCTTTGAACAATATCCAGAAGTACTATTGAGTCCTTGCCCCCGCTAAACGCAACGTAAAAGACATCAATTTTTTTCTGGTATGCCAAATATGTTGAATACACATTTTTTATCGTATCATTCACTAGCGATTCCATAACTTCAGTATTTTTTTCAACCATTGCATCCAAATCAACCGGTCGTAGTATTAGCCCATCCTCATATACTTCAAGTTGGGGCGGGTTATATAAACTGCCACCTATTGTTTTGGCTACTACATGCCCCCTATATATATATTGGTTGGATTCTGCCCACATATAGGGAACATTTTCCTGCTTTTCATATATCCAATGCTTATCAAAGCCTAATATATCTAATTCCTTATAATAAACCGGTCGCGGCTCTTTGCTAAACTTAGATGCTGTTTTGGTTAACAAATAACCCCCAGTATTGCTGTCCCACTCATATGTGTACATATCTTATAATCCTATCCTTTGAATTATTTTTTGTTTTGCCAATGAGAAAATCGCTTCAAAATTTTTATATTTTTTTTGAGCAATATAAGCATTATCATACAAATATTCTAACGCGTCCTTACTACTTTGAAATGGATGATATTTATCATGCTCTGCTATTACATCAATCAATATTTCGTTGAAATTCTTAAATCCAGCCATTTTACTTACTATTACGCCAATTGGTTTCGTAACACTGCGTGAACAATCAATAACTTCGTATCCATAACAATAATTTTCAATAATGCTCTCTAACAAAAAGCTATTCCACTGAAAATCAAGAGTAGGAAATATGGCAAAACTATCAATTTTATTTATTGCAACATATCCATTTGTTAAATATTTTTGAATAACTTCTTCTATATTTTTAATGTCTAGGTCACTGATGGCAAAATTAATTCTTCTAATAAATTCCTGCTCGTTGATCCTAATAAATTCTTTGTTAGCTTCCTCTATAAAAAGTTCATAGTGATTTGGTAAATCGTTTTCATCAATAAAATCAAATAACTCAGATAATTTAAACTTTTTTTTATCTGCCAAGAAGTTTCTGGTTGCAACAACACCAGACATTTCTTCGTTTTTTCTCCCGATAAAAGTATATTGAAATCCAAAATCGTCACCAAAATAATATTTCAAAACATCACGCAAGCAAACATGGTTTACAATATTATTTTTTTGTATAAAATCCGAAGCTTGTGTATTTAGCACATCTAATAATTTTTTTAGTGATATAAATTCGTCTTTAATTTCACAACGAATAATATCATCGAGCAAAAACTTGTCTTCTTCGGTAACTTCAAATTTGTCAATATGCCAATAAATATTTCTTTGCATATATATTGATCGTTTATCAGATTTTAAAATTTGCTCAATTATAGACTGAGTTAGATGAGGCAATGCGTCAAATATTTCTTTTTTATTTAATGGAATATCGCTTTCAGACAAAATCTCAAGCACTTCATCATCTATATTTAATTTTGCTCCATATTCAGAAAGAATAGCACTCTTGCTATATATAACATCATCTTTGAGATAGTACTTAATAAGACTTCCCAAAAAATCCTTATTATATATATTAGTATCAAGCAGTCGATTTTTGAATCTATTATAAATATTCTCTACGTAAATAACTATCTTCCCGGATTTTAAGGTATTAATAATATAGCTAAGGATTTCTTTAATTAAAGTGATGTCCTTAGTTATGGTATTTGGGGTCATGTATAAATCATTCGGGCATTGAATAGTAACACGCCTTATTTTTTCTTTTAAGATATTTGCATCATCTGACAGGTCGTAATCAGGATAGGTATCATGAAACGCCATTATAAATTTTCTAATGTTGATAAAGCTATCAAGTTTTATTCCGTTTTTAAAGGAATTATTTAATACGGTACTAATCAGAAGCTGTTCATTACTAGTGTCTATTTCGGCATTTGTTATGTACTCATCCACAGTTCTCAGCTTTCTACTTGAGAAGCATGATCCTCCATGGTTGTTATCAGACTCTTTTACATTTGAAGAATCTGTTCCCGTCGAATATTTAATAATAACATCATTTAGATTTAATCCGCAAGCAAGACAAAACAATCGACTATGCTTAACAATATCTTTTGCGCTTAAATTTGTTTCCAAATATAATCCATTCATTAGTCTTTTTGCATCACGTAAATCATCTTTGTTCCATGAAAAACATAATCTATCCAAACTATTACTCGTTTCATATTTTTCAAGAACTCCAGGGGCGTATTTTAACAAGTAATTACAAAGTGAATTTAAAAGTTGAGTCCAATTATTAACACTAAATATCTGTTCCTTAATCTCCAAACTATAGGGTTTTGTGTATGCATAAGTTTCATTTTTATCATTGAAATTAACAGTATTACTAATTGGGATAATATTTGGTCTACTCAAAATACCAACATTTGGCGCTATAGTTAATGGCTGTTCCAAATTTTGAGTAACAACTACGGTAACATTTTCTTCTAGTCTTTTGCCACTAGTTATATTAATTTCTTTTTTTGATACATCTGTTGATGTTTCTGGCTTGTTCTGTTTTAAGAACTTCGAATATTTATTCATTGCTAAAAAATAAACATTATGTTTTTCTTTGTTTTTATTTTTAAAAACTTTATCTGAAAACAATAGGTTATACATTTTATTAAATTGATTAGCAGTGAACATATCAAAAATTGATATCTTGGATATATTCTTTTTTAAAGTATAATTTGATATTTCAGTAATATCATTAATTGCTACTCTTGTAACATATTCACTAGCTCCTTGCTTTTTCAACCATATAGCATAGGCTTCCTCGTTAGATATGATATTACTAAAAAGTTTATATGCTTTAAAATAATCAGGTTTAATATCTATCACTTTTTTCAAAGCATCTTCTGCATCTGTCAACCACCCAATATTTATATAAGATTTGCTAATTAGGTGCCATAAGAAAATATTTTGTGGATCTATTTCAAGTGCTTTTTTTAAAATCTCTATCGCTTTATCATATTGTAAAATTTTGTTGTAAATAGATCCCATCTTTAAATACGCTCGAATATTTTCAGGGTTATTCTTTATAGATTCTTTATATAATTCTATTGCTTCACCAAATTTTAACTGCTTTGAATATATATTCCCAAGACGGTTATATGCAAAAATATAATTTTTATCAATATAAATGGCTTTATTATATGCAAATGCTGCGTCTTTATATTGATTTAATTTTTCATAAATCCACCCTAACCAATAATAAACATCTACGAATTCTGGTTCGATATTTATTATTCTTTCACAAAGTTCGATTGCATGGAGATAGTATTTTGGTTCTGGTTCACTAAAAGCCCATCCTATCTTATAGTGTAATTCGGATAGATTTAACTCTTGGGGCACTGTTTCTTCTAGATATTTTCCTTTATCATTTTCATCATTAATTTGATCGTCATTATCAAGTAGCTCTTCCTCATTACATATATTGGTGGTAAACTCATAATAATTTTCTATTTCATCGTAAATACTGCTTAACTCAAAATGTGTGTCTGTATGATTTGGTTTAATCCTTAATGCATTTTTGAAGGCTGCAACAGATTGTTCATACATTTGCGTTTCTTTATAACATACACCTAAATTAAACCAGGTTTTAAAATTTATATTTCCTCCTATAACTGAAATTTTCTTATCTATTAGATATCCATCTACAATACTATAATATTTTTCACTTAAATAATTTTCCTTACTCTTTAATTTCTTAATTAACAATCTCATCTTATTTTTGCTATCGAGATAATCGGGATCTATCATCAACACTTTTTTGAAAAATTCAATTGCTTTCTTATATTCTTCGTTTTTAAAATAATATATTCCCAAACTATAAAATTTGCTTATTGAACTGGGTATAATTTTTTTTTCTTTTTTAAAATATTTTCCCATAATTCTTTTTATTAAATATAATAACTATTTAACAATATAATTGAATATAAATATAAGCCTCTTTATACTATTTAAAAATAAGACCCGTTATCCATGTCCAGGAATTAAATAATTTAGTTGGTATAATTATACCACCAAAGGAGGTATTTAATTATGCAACTTAATCAATGGATTATTGTAAAAACATAGAAGCCTAGAAGCCTGTTCTGGCATAATATGAAAAGATAAAGAATAAGGTCTCAGGCTTTCCCGTTTGATATATTATAATTTCTTAAAATATAACGAAAAAGTACGGAAAAAAATATTTAAAAATAATTTTTAATACTAATAGTAATACGACAAAATTATTATAAAACCCTTCTTTTTTGTGAAAATTGTTCTATTTTTATTAAATAGTAATCATTATCCCCTCTTCTTCCCATTCCTCCCATTCGAGGTTGGTTATCTCGGGCAATTGAGTGAGGTTTTTGGGGTCTTTGAATCCTCCCAGTTCTTCTCTTAAGGCAATTATCTTTTGAGCAAGGGGTTCGCTTATTTGTAAGATGCTGGTAAGTTCTTCCTGGGAAGCAGAGTTGATATTTATTCTTTTAGTTCCTGTTTGAATGAGAGGAGGGAAGACTGAAAATAGATTTACTTTGGCTTTATTGAATAATGCTTTGGTTCTATCAGGGCTATATTTATTGGTCCATAAGTTTACAAATTGATGCTGAAATATTTCGATTATTTCCGGGTCGTCTATTACCATCAGATTTTCTTCATTTTTATTGTTAGCGGCAAAGGTCCAGTTATAGGAGCCGGTGAGCAGTAGGCGGTTGTCGATAATGGCAAATTTGTGGTGCATAATATAATTGTTGGAGCTGATCCTTACTTTTATCCCCTTCTGCACCAGAAGACGGGAGACGCTGTAAGTAGATTCAATCTGTGATCTATCCAGATAAACTCTTACCTTTACCCCTCTTTTTTGGGCATTGGCCAGAGAGAGGGCAA
>Ga0210017_1002544_pt1 | contig 15547 bp, 13 predicted proteins | sample CryGeyCG2014_020_FD_183966 | JGI IMG/M metagenome (GOLD analysis project Ga0210017, IMG submission 183966) | Groundwater microbial communities from aquifer - Crystal Geyser CG08_land_8/20/14_0.20 (SPAdes) (version 2) | ecosystem: Environmental > Aquatic > Deep subsurface > Groundwater | place... | reverse complement strand
TGTCCTAAGATTGACTCCACCTCCTAAGGTCACAGATGCTCTAAAGGGCTGGTGAGAAAGGCAAAGACAAAGATTATGGTAATGAGAAGGGCTGAAGCCATACACCAGGGACAAATTGTCTTGATTATAAATAGCTCAATGTAGGTTAGAGAAGCAGAGATAATTACTCCTAATACTGATATTCCCAGGATTAAAGAAAAGATAACCTTTGGATTATATCTCTTAGTTGAAAGACTTAATATTAAGAGAGCAGTATACATAAGCAATCCCAAGATGGGTATAGAAAAGCCTAAGAATTTAGAATAAGCCCAATCTCGCACCCCGACCCAGCTGCAGGTCTCACAGGGGACTTTAAATACATAGACATAGGCTAAATAAGAGGATATAATTATCCCCACAAATGACAGAAATGATATTATCCTATCTCTATACTTGTAGGCTTTTTCTCCCATAATTTTCTTTTTTCTCCTTTAATTCACCAATCGCGGGTAGGTTTCTGCCTCTGCGGAAACCAGATGAGAGCGGAGGCTCTCATCTACCCCTCCCACTTCTTCCTTCCCATTTTATCATAGAAGATAAAAAAGGTCAAGCTTTTTCAATTGACTTTTATAATAATTGGGGTATAATATAAAAGTATCAAGGTGTCAATGTGTCAAAGATTGATGCTCTGACGCTTTGACACTTTGGTTAAAATTTATAATTTGATATTTGCAATGGACAACGGAGCGGAGTAACTGAAAAAGGGGATGAGATAAACTTGAAGAGCAGGCTTAATAATAACATTACTAAATATCAAACTAAGGCAGGATATAATATCTATAAACTACCTATTTCCACCCCTTTTCCGGTAGGCAAAGTAAATACTTATTTAATTGAGGGTGACGGGCTTACCTTAATTGATACCGGTCCTTACTCAGAAAAATCCTTTGGTCAGCTTCTAAGTAAACTGCAAACTCTTAATCTTAATCCTTCTGATCTTTCTAATATTATTATCACCCATGGGCATATGGACCATTGTGGATTGCTAAGGCTAATCTTAGAGGGAAGTAAAGCTAAGGTCTTTGTGCATAAGTTAGATGCTGATAAGGTTTCTCATTTTCTTCAGGGTTATAAGCAAGAGACTAAAGCTTTAAGTTCCTTACTCTTATCTTCTGGCTTGGATAAGGACAAAATTGACATCTTAGCTAAGGCTTATGAATATGGAGCTACCTTTGGTCAGGAAGCAAAAGTAGATTATAAAGTGGAAGAGGGGGATATTCTAACTGACCTTAAATTGAGGGTTATTCATACTCCCGGGCATTCTGACGGCTCAATTTGCCTTAAGCTAAACAACTACCTGTTTTCTGGGGATAATGTCTTAGAAAATATTACTCCTAATCCTTTTGCCAAAACCTTATCTCCTTACTCCGGGCTAAAGAATTTCTTAAATTCTATGGATAAACTTCTTAACCTAAAAGATGTCAAGCTTACTTTTCCCGGACATGGAAAGGAGGTTCTTAACTTAAGAGAAAGGATAGAAGAGGTAATTGAGCACCACAACCAGAGGAAAGAGATAATTTTAAAGACCTGTCAAAAGGGAAGAAGTGCTTATGAAATTGCTACTTCTTCCGGCATTTTTCGTAAGAATTTAAGACAGGAGTTATTCCTGGCTATTATTGAAGTAATAAGTCACCTGGAGGTACTACTTGAGGAAAGAAGAGTAAAATCATCTAAGAAAGGAGGGATTGTCTTCTATCAGGCTGTCTAAGTCAGTAGGGGTCGGATTTATCCGACCCGAGGTGTAGTGTAGGGGTCGGATTTATCCGACCCGATAAGGAGGGAAGTCAAGGTTTTGTGGGAGACATCTCCTGATGCCGATTATCCTTTTGGGAGTGCAACAACCATTATGGAGTGCACAAAGCTGTTGTTGCATGCATTGACATGGTCAATGCACTCCAAAGGACATGGTCAATGCACTCCAAAGGTCAGGAGACCTTTCCCACTAAAAACTACTACCTAAGACCTAACACCTAAAGTAATAAGACCCTCGGCTAAAGCCGGGTAGAAGGAGAACTAACAACTAACATCTAACACCTAAAAAGGAGGAGGTAAGAATTATGAAGAGGAAAAATATAATAAGAGTCTTACTGTTAAGCCTAATGTTGATGAGCTTAAGTATGCCTTCTTTAGCTGAGCAAAAACTTGCCCCTTTAAAGAGTTTTTATGCCTATGACAAAGCTCTACCCTTAAATGCTGAGGTAAAAGAAGCCTCCCGTTCCCGTTCAACAGTTACTTATGAGATATTTTTTGACAGCATCCATGACCAGAGAATATCCTCACTTCTAACTGTGCCTCTTTACGGGAAAAAGCCTTTTCCGGTTGTTCTTTATTTGCATGGGATAGGAATGAGCAGAGACCTACCGGGGATGGCTACAGATTTTATTGCCTCTGGTGGGTATGCTCTCTTTGTCTTAAGTGCCCAGTATACTAATGAAAGAAAGAGAGCAAATAAGAGCCTTCTTTCTCCTTATCTTTGTGAGAGCCGAAATGCCCTAATCCAGACTGTAGTTGATTATATGCGGGGGATTGACTACTTAGAAACCCGTGATGATGTTGACTGCAAGCGCATGGGAATCCTTGGTTTAAGCTTAGGTACAATTGAGGGGAGTATCTTATTTTCCTTAGACAAGCGTATCCGCATGGCTTGTTTTGCTGTCGGAGGAGGCAACTTCGGGCTAATGGCCGAAAAGAGTGTGCTTCTTGGTCCTGCCTTTGGCGTAGCAAAAGATGAGATTCTCCGGAAAGAGTTAATGGATACTTTTTCTCCGGTAGACCCGGTAAACTTTGCTCATCTCAGCCAGGGTAGACCAGTATTGATGGTTAATGGAAAGAAAGATATGATTATTCTTCCTGAGTCAGCAAAAGCTCTCTATGATGCTCTTGGGGAGCCTAAACACATTATCTGGTTTGAGGGAGGACATGTCCCTTCTATGGATGTTATTCTTAGTCTGGTTAAAAGACTCCTTAGCTGGCTTAAGGTATATCTCGTGCCGGAGACTCTCCCTTTAGTTAAGGAGGAGGTTAACCAGCCGCCGAAGGTTAAAGAGCTTATTATTAAAGCTCCCCCTGAGCTTTGTCAGAACGGAGTGCTTCGTTTCGAGGCAAAGGCTGAGGACCCGGATAAAAATATTATCTTTGTTAAAGTTCATCTGGATGCAGACAATTCAGAGGCACTCCTTTATGATGATGGAAGAGCTGGCTATGATAAGAAGGCTGGTGATGGCATCTTCTCCGGTCGAGCTCATCTAAGCTATGATGCTCGCATTGGTAAGTCTAAGGTTAGGGCAGTAGCTGTTGACTATAATGGAAAGGTAAGCAAAGAGCTCTTAAGAAGCATTGAGGTCTTACCAATCAAGTTCCCGGAAGGCACTCACCCTCCTAAGATTGAAAAAGTGAGTATTCCCCGGGAGGTTAAAATTGGAGGGGAGATAAGACTTAAGGTTGAAGTCTCTGATGAAGATGGTGACATTAAGGAGGTAGAGGCTACTCTTGAAGAATTGGGATTATCAGAACCTCTAGAAAGAGAAGGTGACAGTAATGTCTTCAGTTACAAACTAAAGATTCCCGATATGGAATTAATTCCTACAGGAACATTCCATGTCTCAATAAGGGCAAAAGATAGGACTTACCAGTACAGTGAAAAAGTTACTTATCCTTTGACCATTTTAGCAAAATGAAGCATCGCTGGGATAGGATTTGCAATCCTATCCCTTTGTAACTGTGCATTACATTTGGAGATAGGCAGGGTTTTCTAATCTCGCTCTATCCTATTTTTAAAATTATAGACCCATTGGGCCCAAAAAACTTATTCATAATAAATCCTAAAAAATCTCTAAAACCTTCTTTTATATCTTTTTTAAATTCCGACACTAACACATTTTCTTCTGTCTCATAATGAAAATGGTAGGGGAAAACTGTAAATTTAACAATAGATGTCAACTAAAACAAAGCAGGACTAAAGTCCTGCCTCTACTCAAAAGCAGGACTAAAGTCCTGCCTCTACATTTCTCTTAATGCACCAGTTGAAGATGTCTAAGATGCTCTTGCCATTGCTATAGGGGGAGACATATTTTACTACTTTCTTTACTTTATCATTTGCGTTCCGGGGGCAGGCGCCGGCCCCAACTAACCTTAAGAATGGTAGATCACCATCAGAGTCACCAATTCCCGCCAAGTCATTAAGTCTTATCTTCATAACCCGGGATAACCAGCGGACTCCCTCACCCTTATCAACTCTGGGAGGAAGAATATTGATACAGCTTAGACCATCAACAAGAGAGTAGGAGAGATTCTCTTCTTTAAAGAGCTGGGAAGTTATTTTGAGGACTTTAGAAGTTGAATAACCAGGAGTGGGGTAGAGGCTTAAAGATGTCTCTTTTCCAGGTTGAATCTTGGCTATCCCTAATTTTGCGATTCTTTCTTCTACCAAATTTGTAATTCTTCCTAGCTCCTGCCGGAGGCTCTCAGTTATTTTGGGGTTAGTCCTGAAGTAATAGCCCTGAGGAAAATACATCCCTCCCCCACTCTCATAAATTGCCGGGAGATAACCAGAGAGCATCTGGTGCATTGCCTCTAGATAAGGCTGAGGCCTACCAGTGCAGAAAGTAATTGCCGGGATAAGAGGGTCATCTTTTGACCTCTGATTATACTCTCTTAATTTTTTAAGGACCCCTAAGTCAATCTCCTCCACCTCACCGGGGGTAAGACACCCATCAATATCCATAACTACAACCTTAATCATCTTTTCTCCTTTCTTCAAGAGCTTCCCTTACCAGACGAAGGTCGCTAACTTTATCTACATCTAAACCAACCTCCGGAAAACTTGAAAAGATAGGAACCATCCAGCTTCCTCCTAAGATAACTTTAATTCGCTTCTGAGCCTCAGGGATAGAGAGTCTTCCTAAAATTAATTTAATGATAAAGGTAAAGCCTAAGATTTTAACCAGACGCAGGGGAGATTTGCGAAGCTGAAAGACCTGATTGTATAGACTCAGGTTAGCTGTAAAGACCAAAGGGTTAACTAAAAGAAGATTTCCACCAGTAAATATTCCTTCCCTTAATTTCATGTATGTCCTTTTCATCTGGGGATACTTCTCCTGGTTATATCTCTTCTCTATTATTGGATAATAAATGTCGGCTTTAGTCTTCTCACACTGGAGGATAAAATCGTCGAGCATCTCTTTAGAGATTAAGGGGATATCGGAGGTGACTATGAGTAGATTATCTTTTGCTGAAAGAGCCCTTATTCCCCGGAGAACATTCTCTATAACTGAGCTTCCTTGTTCAAGGATTTCATCTACCTTCCCCTCAAGAGAACCCTTTAGTTCTTTCTGGGGACCAATTACCACAATCTTCCCTACTAATTCTGAACTTTTGAGTGCCTCTAACACATATTCTACCATTGGTTTGTCTTTAATTTTAATCAGAGCTTTGTTTTCAACGCCGGTATACTCTAAGAGAGGCCCCTTACTTTTGCCTCCAGCTAAAAGAATAGCATCAATCATAAAAACCCCCTTTATGTTAGATGTTAGGTGTTGGGTTTCCTTCTACCCGGCTTTAGCCGAGGGTCTAGAAGGCTTTAGCCTCACCTTCTACCCGACTTTAGTCGAGGGTAGAGGGACTTTAGTCCCTATATATGGGCTAAAGCCCTAAAAACCCTGCACTAAAGTGCGGTAGAAGCAAACTATGGGCTAAAGCCCTGTAGAAGTCCTTTGGCTATTGCCTATTGGCTCATCTTAGGTGGTAGATGTTAGGTGTTAGGTTTTAGTAGGAAAGGTCTCCTGACCTTTGGAGTGCATTGACCATGTCAATTTTGGAGTGCATTGACCATGTCAATGCATGCAACAACAGCTTTGTGCACTCCATAACGGTTGTTGCACTCCATAATGGTTGTTGCACTCCAAAGGAGATGCCTCCCACGACCTAGAACTCAAAGCTGGAAAGGTAACTTTCCTTAAACTCTACCAGCCGTCCCATCTGCTCTTTCCATCCCCCTCTTGGGTCTATCTGGGAGAGGCTGTAATCATCTCCAGCCTTTATTATCTTCTCCAGAGCTTCTCTCAGGAGAAAGGTCCCTCTTAGAAGATTATCCTGAGCCTCTTCTTGCTCTATGGTAGGGGGGACTACTGGTCTATACTTAGTCTTCACAAGCCGCCACAAGGAGTCATCAATTGTCTCCTTTAAGTCTTTGCTCATTTCCTCTTTTTCTTCTTCTCCTTTAAGCCCGCAGATTAGGTTTGCCTGAATGATAAGAAGGAGTCCTCTTCTCTTCTTAATATCTTCTCTTGATTCCTGCCAGATGCTTTCTGCCTCCGGTGAGAGAAAATTAACCTTTAGCAATGAGCTAAGCTGCTCCGTTGTCTTACTGGAAATAGTATCAAGATTTTGTAAAATCTCTTTAATATTAGGCAAATAGACTGCTCTGGCTACACTTTTGTCCAAACCTATTGCCTGACTGTAGGAGGAGTAAGCCCTCTCAACCCAGCCTAATCCCTGGTAGGCTTCTCCCAAATTAAAATAAGCCTTTGCTGAACGAGGGTCATCCTTGACTCTTTTTTCCCAGTCTTTTATCTTTTCTCTTAAATTTATGCCCTTTACCAAATCTGGAATACCTTTGGGCTTATAAGCATAAGTCTGGACCTTGAGGTAGGCTCTCTTTAGCCTCTTCTTCTTTGGGTCTAAGGAAGATGCTTTTCTAAGATGTTCTTTTGCCTCTTTATATCTTTCTTGGTGCCAATAAATGTCAGCGATAATGAAATGGGAGACGGCATCCCTGGAAAGGGTTCTTAACTCTTTTATGATTAAATCCCCGATACTTTTTGCTATCTTCTCTTCTTCTTCCTCCCGAGCCGAAGGGCAAGGGTTAATCTTCTTTATCTCTCTTTGTCTCTTCCTTATATATTGGTAATAAGAGAGGTAGTTTTCTTCTCCCTGAGGAAACTTCTCCAATATCCTTTTATAATACTGCGGGGCTACCTCTTCTCCTTTTGCTTCCTTACATCTTCCTATCCAGTATAAAGCCTGGGGAACCCCTTTACTTCGGGGATAAAGTCTCAGAGCCTTCTTACTTAGAGAGTAGGCTTTATTTATTTTCCCTAAATAGTAATAAGCCCTTCCCGCTCCAAGGAGAGCCTGAACGCTTGCCTCCCCCTCAGATAATTCTTCCTCCCCTACCAGGTAGACCTTCTTATAAGTAGCAATAGCGCCTGCCCAGTTTCCTAAGTTTTCATAGGAGTAAGCTAACCTCAGCAGAGCATAATTTCTCCAGCGATGGTAAGTAGTTAGCTCAGGAATAGTTAGGTCTTCTTTGGGGGGGAGACCTTGTATAAATCTTTGAAAGACATTGGCAGCTATTTCCCATTCATCCTTTGCTTGATAACATTCCCCCAGACAGAGCTCTACATCTTTCCCACTAAATAGCTCTACTTTAAGATTAGAGGCTCTTTGCACCTTTTGGTACTCCTGAATAGCCTGATCATAATTAGCTAATTGACAATAAATTTCTCCTCTCCCGAGGTGAGCCAAATCCACCCATCTGCTCTCTGGATATTGCTTAATTAAATTTTTAAGAGTCAAAAGAGCCTGAGGATATCTTTTAAGCTGGTAAAGGATATCCCCGATCTCCAGATAAGAAAGAGGCACCTTATCTGCCTTTGGATATTTACTGATTAACTCTTGAAAGCTTTGCTGGGCTTGATCTAGATTGCCTCCCCTCTTATAAACTTTTCCCCGGGCAAAAAGAAGCTCTTCGGCTTTATCCCATTGAGGATAAGCTACCTGGAGAAGCTGGATGTCCCGGATTTGAGCACTCTCTATGAGCCTTTCTAATTTAGGAGAGTCCCATTCGGGATAACCTTTAATTACCTCTTTATAAAATTCATGACCCTTCTTTTTATAAATTTCTACTTTGTATCTTGCTTCTTCTTTATAAGGACAATCTGAATAATCACAAACTTTCTCAAAGTTAAGCCTTGCCTCTTTAAAGTCTTTTAGCTTAAATTCATAAATTTTCCCCATCTCATAGTAAGAAAGAGGAGCAAACTTAGATTGAGGAAAGTTTGTTACCAGAACCCGAAAAGCATAGAGAACATCTTCTATTTTTCCTTCATCTTGAAGCTTCTTTGCCTGCAAGAATAAATCCTCACATCTCTTGGCTTGATTACTGGTAAAGGAGAGGTAGCCTCCAATACTTAAGCCAGCCAAAGATATAAGTAAAAAGATGAGCAGAGTTATCCTGCGCTTCTTTCTCATTAATTTTCTCCTTAAAATTTTATTCGCTAAATTTAAAAAAAATCCTCTTATAATACTTGACAAACTCTTTTTAATGTGATATAAAAAAAGAGGAGGTATTATGAAAAGCAAGATACCGATTAAATGTAGCTGTGACCAACAAATTAGGATTCAAGATATTGTCCAGATGAGCCTTTATGTAAAGAGGGGGGGGCCAGTCTTTCTTATGCTTAGGTTTCTTTGCCCCCACTGCCATCAGTATGGGGAGGCAATAATTCGGCAGATTGGAGGAGGGAAAGAAAATTCTATTCTCCAGCTGGAAGAATTAACTGATCAGGAAAGAGAAGAGCTTGAGTCCCGGGGGCAGATTACTACTGATGAGTTAATTGACTTTCACCTTGCCTTAAAGGACTTATAACCCCCAAATTTTTCATCTCCTAAATCAACGGGCCTGACCCCACCGTAGAGACGACCCGACGGGTCGTCTCTACCGGCCCTGCCGGGCCTGACCCCACCTACTCCAGCCCATTATTCATTCTTACCAAAAAGAATATAGCCTAACCTTATCCCTAAATAAAGCCAGAGGGGATAAAGGGTAAACAAAAAGCCAGCGATAAGGTGGGTGTGAACCGCTGGGGTAGTATAGTTAAGGTGGAAGACTCCTGAGTTTAACATCCAGTCTCGCCCGGTCTCCGCCCCGCACATTCTCCACATCCAGCCTATCCAGGGAAGGTCAAGATATAAAGAGACGCTGCAAATATAAAAAATAGCCAGAGTTATTAGAGAGAGAAAGAAAATAAAGCCCCGGTATTTAGACCTTTTGTAAAGAAATCTTACTGAGGCATAGACAATTAAAGAGCCAAGCATAATCAACAAAAAGGGGTCAATCAAGAAACTCCCCAGAGGAAAGATAAGCACCCAGCAAAAAAGTAAAGCTAAAATTGCTAAGACTCCTTTAATTTTGTCTTTAGACATTTGAATCCCTCCTTTTTATACCAGTCAATAGTCTCCTTAAGCCCAACTCGAGCCTCAGGATACTGCGTTCCCCCCTTTCCAGGTTGGTAGCCCGCAGAGCATAGCCTTTCTCGTAGTGTCCCCTCAGCCTAAATTATAAACATTTCTAAAAAGTTTGTCAAGTAAAAAGAAAGGGGTCAGGCTGAAAAATGAAAAATAGAACCAATTACCATTTAACTTTTGATTCTATTACAGGATATTCTATTCTTAGTTTCCTTACCATAACCCAATTTTACTACCTTTCGTATAATCTGTCAATGACAAGGTTATTTCTATTTTTCATTTTTCAGCCTGACCCCATAAGATTGACTTCCCCTCCAGCAAGAGGTAGAATATAAAGGGGTGAGGAAGATGGAAGTTAAAATAAATAATTCAACACTTAAGTTGATTCAGGGAGATATTACCAAGCAATCTACGGAGGCAATTGTAAATGCGGCTAATACTACTCTCCTCGGAGGGGGGGGAGTAGACGGGGCGATTCACCGGGCCGGGGGACCAGCTATACTTGAAGAATGTTCAAAGATTGGAGGATGTCCTACTGGTGAGGCAGTTATCACCACTGCCGGAAAGATGAAGGCAAAGTATGTTATCCATACCGTAGGTCCAATTTGGGGAGGAGGGAAAAGAGGAGAAGACAACCTTCTAACGAGCTGTTATAAGAGATCATTAGAGGTGGCTGAGGAGAACAAAGTAAAAAGCATCTCCTTCCCTTCTATCAGCACCGGTGTTTATCGCTTTCCCGTGGAAAGAGCTTCCCTTATTGCTCTTAAGACAGTAATCTCTTATCTAAAAGGAGATACCAATATCCAAGAAGTGGTGTTTGTCTTGTTTGATTCAAATACCGAAAATGCCTATAAAAGGTCTCTGACTACTGTTTGACAAAAATCGTTGCTTGGAATTTGGTGCTTCGGATTTTGGGCTTGTTTTGGCATTTGTTTGGGATTCTGGATTTGTTTGGGATTTGGTAGTATTTGGATTTTGGATTTGTTTTGGATTTGGGCTTTAGGGTTATCTAAGAAACTTAATAACTAAAAAGCCAGTTAAAAGAAGAACTCCAAAGAGGATTGTTAAAAGGTTAAAATATTTATCAATGAAATCCTTAATCTTATCTCCCCAGATATAAATTAATGTTCCCACGAGGAAGAATCTTGCTGTTCTGGAGAGGGCAGAGGCTATAATCAGAGTAGAAAGAGGGACATCCTTATGGAAGACACCAGCCGCAATTGTAAATACCTTATAGGGAATCGGAGTAAAACCGGCGACCATAATAGCAAGAAGAGCGTTCTCTCCATATTTGTTACCTACATAAGCAAACTCAGAGGATAGACCATAAAATCTGATAATCTTCTTCCCGATAATCTCATAAAATTCAAGTCCAATAAAATATCCCAGTATGCCTCCCAGAACTGAGCCCAGAGCACAGATTAAGGCAAACCTAAAGGAGCGGGAAGGGATGGAAATAGCAAGAGCAATTAGCAGGACATCGGGGGGAATAGGAAAGAAAGAGGATTCAGCAAAAGCAAGTAAGAAGAGAGCAGGAGCTCCATAAGGTGACTGGGCCCACTTGAGCACCCAATCGTAAAGCCTGCGGATAATATTCTTTCTTCTAAAGTTCATGCTTATCTCCATTTGGAATTATACGATATTGAAAGCTTATAGTCAAGGCTTAGTTTGCACGGTCCATAGTCCATAGTCCACGGTCCATGGAAATCCAAAATCCAAATACTACCAAATCCAAAACAAATCCAAAATCCCAATGACCAAGTAGAAAATCCAAAGAGAGCAGATAAAGATTTGGGATTTGGTAATTGGGATTTGTTTGGTAGTATTGGTAATTGTTGGGATTTGGGATTTAAATAGTTCACATTGGGATTATGTGCAGACTGTTGACTATAAAGAAATTTTGGGCTATAATTATGGAAGATAGGAAGGTAAAATGGACTACGATGGATTAATTATAAGACCACCCAGTGAGGCTGAAAGTGCTATCCTTCAGGTAACTGTAGGATGTTCTCATAATAAGTGCACCTTTTGTGGTGCTTATAAGATGAAAAAATTTGGTATTAAAGAGTTTGACCTTATCAAAGAGGATATTGAGGAGATAGTTAGAGATTACCCTTGGACAAGGCGGGTCTTCTTATGTGATGGAGACCCCCTTATTCTTTCCCAAAATAGACTTCTTCAAATACTGAGATACCTAAAAGAGAGACTACCTGAGCTTGAACGGGTAGGAATCTATGGAAATACAAAGAGTGTGCTTAAGAAATCAGTTGAGCAATTAAAAGAATTGAGGGAAGAAGGTCTGGGGATTGTCTATCTGGGGTTAGAATCAGGTAGCGATGAAATACTTGAAGAAGTAAAAAAGGGTGTTACTACTGCCCAGATGATTTCTGCCGCAAGAAGAGTAAGAGAAAGTAAGATACTCCTTTCAGTTACTATTCTTCTTGGGCTGGGAGGGGTGGATAAGAGTTATATTCATGCCCGGCAGTCAGGTAAGGTGCTTACTCAGATGGACCCGGATTATATTGGCGCCCTTACCTTAATGGTCATACCCGGGACTCCTTTTTATTTCCAGGTGCAAAGAGGGGAGATAACCCTTATTGACCCATTTCAGACTCTGGAAGAATTAGGAATTATGATATCTGAGTTAAACCCAACAAATTGCTTATTTAGAAGTAACCATGCTTCAAACTACCTCCCTCTGGGTGGCTGGCTTCCCAGAGAAAAGGAGAAAATACTTAAGGTAATCTCTGATGTTCTTTCTAATCGGGATAAATCCAGGCTTAGACCGGAGTTCTTAAGAGCCCTGTAGCGGTTGGATTTATCTAACCCTGGAGGTTTAGATGGAAGGGAATCAAAATATCTGGTCTCCGGCGGGAAAAATCTCCCCCAGAATAAAAAGGTTAAGGGATGAGTTTTTCTCCTTTAGAGAGAGGGACTATTTTCGCAATGAGGTTCTCCCCTTTACTTCAGGGACTCCCTGGGATAATGTCTGGTCACCCCATAACTGGGGAGTGGTGCCGGAGCTCTATCTCTTCTTTGCTTCCTATCAGGACAGCCTTTTATCATTAGCTAAAGAGGTTGAACTCCCTCCAAAATTCTGGGCTCAACCTTTAGTGGTAAGAAGAGCAACATTTTTTAAAAGAGTGCTGGAAGAGTATCTGCCGGTAAAGATTCTGGAAGGGGAACTAATTGTTGGTTCTTATTTTAATACTGCTCTCTCCCGAGCTCATACTCAAAGAGAAGCTAAAAGATGGAAGAAAGATGAAAAAAAGTGGCTCAAGCAAGCAAGGCTAATAAATGATTTAGGGATTGGCAACTGTGGAGCAGTCCCCGGCCATATAATTCCTGATTATCCCCGGGTATTGAGAATAGGGTTTAAAGGGATTAAAGAAAAATTAGTAGAGGAGAACTTAGGGGAGACAAAAGATTTAAGTAGAAAGCAATTCCTTAAAGCATTGATTATCTGCTCAGAGGCAGTTAAGTCTTTTGCTGAAAGATATGCCCGGGAGGCTAAAAGATTAGCCGGGGATTCTTCGGACCTGAGAAGAAAGAAAGAATTGGAAGAGATATCTAAGGTCTGTGCAAGAGTTCCCTGGGAGCCAGCAAGCACATTTCAGGAGGCTCTGCAGGCTTTATGGTTTACCCACTCTTTGGTTATGGCTGATGAATCCTTTCCCGGAGCAGGCTTATCCTATGGTCGTTTTGACCAGTATATCTATCCTTACTACCAGCAAGATATTCAAGCCGGAGGACTTAATCGGCAATCTGCAAAAGAGATACTCCAGTCTTTCTGGATTAAACATAACTATGCTTATGATTATCAGGGTCGGGTGGGGACAAATCAAGGGATTAATTCTGGATTTGGTCAACTCATTACTTTAAGTGGAAGAGGACCCCAGGGTGAGGACCTGACTAATGAGCTAACCTGGTTAACCCTTGAGGTAATTGAAGAGATGAACTTATTGGAGCCAAAACCAAATATCAGACTACACAAAAGGACTCCTTCTGACTTCTTAATGAGGGTTTGCCAGCTTGTGGCTACCACTCAAGGAGCTCCCTTTCTTTTAAACTTTGATGAGACTTCTATAAGAGGTCTTAGGTGGCAAGGACTGCCGGAGGAAGAGCTCTGGGACTATGCCCCCGTAGGCTGTTTGGAAAATACTCTCCAGGGATGTGACCGCTCGGGGACGGTGGATGTCAATCTGAATTTAGCTAAACCTATTGAGCTTGTCTTTACCCGGGGGAAAGACCTAAAGACAGGAAAGCAGATTGGGGTAGTAACTCCAGACCCGCTGAGGTTCAGGAGCTTTGACCAATTTATGCTTGCCTATAAAGAGCACTTAAAGAAGACTATAGAGGTAATAATAGACTGTGAAAACCTAGCTGATAGTATCCGCTCAAGATTTGAGCCTAATCCTTATCTTTCTACTCTTGTTAACGGCTGTGCCGAGAGTGGTAAGGATGTTACGGCCGGAGGAGCACGGTATAATTTCATTACTGTAGAAGGAGTTGCCTTTGCTACTGCCGTTGATTCACTATCAGCAGTAAAGAAGCTTGTCTTTGAGGAAAAAAAGATTGAGATGGGAAGACTTATCCAGGCTATCTGGAGTAATTTTGAGAAGGATGAAAGACTGCGTCAGCTCTTACTGAATAAAGCCCCAAAATATGGGAATGACTTAGATTATGTTGATTCTATTGCTCGGGAGGTATCAACTTACTGGACCAACGAGGTATTTAGGCAAACATCTCCTTCTACCGGGAGAAGATATCGCGGGGGGTATCTTTCCTGGAATTACTGGATATCTTATGCGGCTTCCACAGCCGCCACTCCTGATGGTCGCAAGTGCGGAGCCTATCTCTCCAACGGGATTGGGGCAGTTAACGGGATGGAAAGAGAGGGACCTACAGCTATGGCTCGTTCAGTAGGGAAAATAAGTTTAGAGACTGCTCCCAATGGTGCCTCCCACACCATGAGTTTAAGTCCTTCCCTGGTAAGAGATAAAGAGCATCGGGAGAAATTATCGGCATTTTTAAGGGCTTATGGTGAGAAGGGAGGAACATCTCTACAGATAAATATTATTGACCAGGATACTTTAAGAAAAGCCCAGAGGAATCCCGATGAATATAGAAACTTATTGGTCAGGGTTACTGGCTATAATGCTTATTTTGTTATGCTTGGTCGGGAGATACAAGATGAGATTATCTCCCGCCGCTCCCATGTAGGAGGCATCTCCTAATGTTGACAACCAAGGCAATCGTGCCTAAAGGCACTCCTACCGGGATGTTGACAACCAATGCAATCGTGCCTAAAGGCACTCCTACCGGGATGTCGACAACCAAGGCAATCGTGCCTAAAGGCACTCCTACCGGGATGTTGACAACCAAGGCAATCGTGCCTAAAGGCACTCCTACCGGGATGTCGACAACCAAGGCAATCGTGCCTAAAGGCACTCCTACTGGCTGGTAGGAGGGCATTTATGCCCGATGCCGGGAGACAAGCAGCAGAGGTTTAAGGTGACAAAAAAGGGGATTACTTCCGGGAGGTGGTTAAGATGAAACTGGTAACCGGTGGTGCCGGGTATCTTGGTTCACATCTGGCAAAAGAATTATTGTCAAAAGGGGAGAAGGTAAGAATTTATGACCTCAAGAAGACAAAGTATGTTCCCGAAGAGGCAGAATTTACCCAAGGAGATATGCGAGACTATGAGAGTGTCCGAAGCTCAGTAGAGGGTGTGGATACTGTATTTCATCTTGCTTTTGTTCAATCACATTCAAAAATGGATGAGTATGCATCTAGAGATATAAATATAGGGGGAACAGAAAATTTTTTAAAAGCAAGTGTGGAGGCAGGTGTTAGTAGATTTGTCTATACATCTACTATTGAGATATATGGAACAAGACCACCTTATCCTTGCTCTGAGGATGCCCCCAAGGATAATCCAGTTGGTTGGTATGGGGAGCAGAAACTTGAGGCTGAAAATTTAGTCTGGAGGTATTATAAAGAGAGAGGTCTTTTATCCTCAGCACTTCGCATGCCAACTATATGTGGTCCGGGATATTATAACCATCGTGGTATGTTACAGCTAATGGATAGGATAATAGATGGGAGGTTATTGCCAATGATAGGAAGAGGAGATATCTATGGAGACTTCGTTTATTATAAAGATGTCCTCCAGGGATACATCCTTTGTGCCGAGAAGGAAGAAGCAGTAGGAGAGCCATTCAACATCTCTTGTGAGAAGTCGGCTACGCATTATGAACT
>Ga0210017_1002541_pt1 | contig 15553 bp, 14 predicted proteins | sample CryGeyCG2014_020_FD_183966 | JGI IMG/M metagenome (GOLD analysis project Ga0210017, IMG submission 183966) | Groundwater microbial communities from aquifer - Crystal Geyser CG08_land_8/20/14_0.20 (SPAdes) (version 2) | ecosystem: Environmental > Aquatic > Deep subsurface > Groundwater | place... | reverse complement strand
GGAGATATTCTCCACATCAGGATACCTTCTACATAGAACACATAGATTCTGATATACAAGATACCTCATCCATAAAGCCAAACAGGCTTTCACTGGAAAATGAACCCACTAAATTGGAGAAGAACCTAATAAGTTTTATGGATTGTGGATGAAATGATTATTAATAAAATTGCAAAGGAAATTAGATATAAATCAAAATATAGGCAACGATCCATCCTCGCGCATCAATATTTCAAGGTAGGGGCATTTTGTTATTACGGTGGTGAGACAAAGACTGGCAGAAGCTATCTGCTGAAATTTTTTTAAGATTAAACTCGTTCGGTCTAATATTCTGGAGATTCTTTTTTATTTTTCTTCTTGGGTATCAAATATATATTTTCATATCAAGGCCATTAGCGTATGTAAAGAAATTACTCAAAATTGATACAAAATAGGAATTCTATGCCTATAATTGGTTTTGATGCATCTATGATACCTTACCAAAAGAGGCGAGGATGGGGTGTCTATTCTTTCGAACTTCTGCGTGCTTTAGTATCTATCAATAGCGATAACAAATATGTATGCGTTTATAATTTTTTGCATAAGGGAAAGCGGGAGTTGATGTTTAGACCAAAAGGACATAGAAACATTATTCTGAAACATATCCCTTTACCTGGTAGGATACTTGAGAAATTATGGCTTAAATATAATTGGCCAGATATAGACCTTTTCACTGGTCATACAGATATTTTCCATTCTCCTTTTGAACGATTACCACCAAAGAAGAAAGGAGCATCTATAGTTACAATACACGATGTAATATATTTGATGTGTCCGGATAAGGTTAGTAAGGACTTTGCTAATTTATCGAAAGCCAAATTGGAAAAAGTTATTGAACGAGCAGATATTATAATAGCCGATTCTAACTCTACAGCCAAAGATTTAAATGAACTATATAAAATTTCTTCCCGTAAGTTGCGTATTATATGGTGTGGAGTTGCTGATTATATGAGACCTGCTCCTTTATCTCATGTAAATGCTATTCGTACAAGCATAGGGATTGGAGATATCCCTTATTTTTTATTTGTTGGTGCTCCTGATGCGCGTAAGAATCTTGAAAACTTAATCGGCGCAATGGCAGTTCTCAAGGAAAAGTCTTTAGACTTTCGCCTTATTATAGCCGGCCATTTTAAATGGGGAATGGAGAGAATTCAGCACTTTGTATCAGATAAAAGGTTGTACCAATATGTGATATTCCCAGGATATATTCCGGATGAAGATTTACCGGCTCTCTACACAGGTGCTCAGGCTCTATGCTTGATTTCCTTTTATGAAGGGTTCGGTTTGCCGGTAGCAGAAGCAGCAAAGTGTGGCTGTCCCTCAATTGTTTCAAACCGCTCAAGTCTTCCAGAAGTCGTAGGAGATGGTGGAATAGTAGTTCCTCCAGATAACATAGATGCTATTGTTGATGCTTTAATGCAGTTGTTAGATCAGTCTACCAGAGAGAAATTATCAGCTAAGGCATTAAAACAAGGCAGTCTTTTTTCTTGGAAGAAGTGCGCTAAAGAAGTTATTCATGTATATGAGGAATTGACTTAATGAATCGAGGAAATAATTATCCACTTGTTTCAGTTGTTGTTATATCGCGTGACCGACACAAGACGCTCGAGGAGACAGTACAATCTTTATTAGCTTTGGACTATCCGCCAGAGAAATATGAGATAGTTGTGATAGAAGAAGGTGACAAGCCTTTACCAATACCCCAAACGAATTATGTTTTTTTGCCACGCCAAAACTTAGGATTGGGTTATGCTCGTAATCAAGGAGTGAAAGCAGCAAAGGGTGAGTTCATTGCTTTTACCGACGATGATTGTCTTGTTAAGCACGACTGGCTATATCAAATTATACAGCCAATGTTGCACAACCCCGAAATATTTGGCGTAGGTGGAGCAACTCTTGTAAGGGGAGATCATCCGATAGGTACATGCGAAGCAGTGTTGGGTTTTCCCGGAGGTGGGTATCCTCGTTTTCTGCGGGCTGGTGGAAAAATCGTGGAAACTAACCTTACATCAGGATGTAACATGGCTTATCGCCGCGAGGTGTTTAATCATTTGGAATTTGAAAAGCGAGGCATGGGTCGGTTGGGAGCAGACGATTTCCTGCTCAGTTTAGAGGTATCAAAAAGATGGAAGATTGTATTTAATCCTAATGCTATTGTCTATCATCTTCCTCGCAATAATCTGAAGCAGATATACAAGTGGTTCCAGAGGCGCCGGTATTGTGAGCTTCTGTATGCAAAAATTCACAGCAAGAAGTTCAGAGAAATTTTTTCTTTAAGGCGGGGTATGGTTCCCCGGTTTATTTTAGGAATTTTACTCATTGTGGGATTAAAATTATTTGGAGTTCTTCTGATATTTATTGGATTACTAATTATTTATGCTCCACTCCCTCTTCGTTATGTTAAAGAATTAAGAGCAGCAAATGCTAAATGGAGAAGTTACTTTATAATGCCTCTGGTAAAAGCCACAATGGACATAGCTGTGTTAATATCAGATATAAGAGCGCTCTTAAGTTGGTCTCATGGCGAGAGCGAGATACTTGATGAATACAACAGATAAAAATAAGGTTTTATATGTGGACACACCACTTGAACCACCAGGAGGAGGACAGCAAAGTTTACTACTGATACTTCAATATCTTAATAAAACTAACTTTCAATCAGTTGTATTTATGCCTGAAGGAGGTGAATTTTCAAAACTATTAGCTGAGAAAAATATTTGTTATAAAATTGTTAAACCTGAGAAATTGTTCTTTGAAATAAAGAGACTTAACCCAGAAATCATACATTGCAATTCCCCGACTACAAGATATGCTTTTTATACAGCGTTAGCTTCTAAGCTTTTAGGCATACCTTTTATTTGGCATGTAAGAGTTATAGAATCTGCTGGTTGGCGGGACAAGATGATTGCTTCACTCTCGACAAAAATTATTACGATATCTGATGCTGTTAAAAGGAAATTCTCGTATGTAAAAGACAGTAAGGTTATAAAAATTTACAACGCTGTAGATACTGAAGTTTTCGAACCACGATTGGATACAGAGTATTTATATAAGGAATTTAATATCAGTAAAGATAAAAAATTGGTTGGTATATTTTCAAGGCTTGACCCGTGGAAGGGACACAAGCTTTTTATAGACTCTGCAAAAATAGTGAAAGAGAGTTTTAAAAACACAATATTCTTAATTGTGGGAGAAGGAGATAAAAGTTATAAAAAGCAGCTTTCTGAATATACAGAAATAAAAGGACTAAAAGGTAGTATAATGTTTGCTGGATTTAGAAGAGATATTCCTCAACTTATGAATTTATGTGATGTAGTAGTGAACCCATCAGTTGAGTCAGAGCCATTTGGCAGGACAATCATAGAAGCTATGGCGTGTGGACGCCCAGTTATTGCTACAAATATAGGTGCACCGAAGGAGATAATAGAAGATAAAACAGATGGATTTCTTGTAAGGCCAGATAGTGAAAGTATCGCCGAACTCGTAATAAAACTATTACAAAGTAAAGACTTAAAAAATAAAATTGGAAATAGAGCAAGAGAAAAAGTTATAGAAAAATTCAGTGTAGAGAGCCAGACTAAAGGATTAGAAAGATTATACAATTCTTTGAGTTGCGTATGCGTATAGGTATTGACATAAGGGAGCTTGAAAAAGGAAAGAAGACAGGTATAGGTAGAATGCTTCTAGACTTCTTAGAGTATATCTCTACAAGTGACACATCTAATGAATATATACTTTTTGGAAACCAAAAAACAGAACTACAAATTACTCGAATATTACAGAAAAATGTTAAAGTAAAAATCGTCAGTGAAAGAATCACTTTTATTTGGGATCAGGTAAAACTTCCCATTGCCATTTCAAGAGAGGGGATTGACGTATTCTTCTCTCCGTATTTTAAGGCGCCAATTCTTGCCCCTTGTCCTTTAGTAAATGGTATCTATGACTTAACTCCCCTTCACCATCTGGTATCTGGCATCCGGCATTCGGTACCCGGCATTTACTATCGGTATTTTGGCAGACTATGTGCAAAATTTTCGAAGAAGGTTATCACTGTATCAAAGTACTCAAAGAGAGAAATCAAAAAAGTATTGAGAATATCTGGAGAAAAAATAGAAGTAATATATCCTGGAGTAAAATCTTCCTCTAATAAATATACTGATGTTAGCGAGAAATACGGTATTCAAGGCAAGTATATCCTTTATATTGGTGGTATCAAGCCCCATAAAAATATTGGAAGTTTGATAAGGGCATATTCACTTCTCTCTCCAGAGCTCAAGAAAGAGTATCAACTTGTCATCGGAGGAAGAAAAAATAGGCATACGGAGTATCTGGAAAAGGTAATAGAAAAATTGAATATTAGAGATAGAATTCTCTTTCCCGGGCTCATTGCTGACAAAGATTTAGCATCAATTTACAAAGGGGCATCTCTTTTTGTTTTTCCATCGTTATATGAGGGTTTTGGTTTTCCACCACTTGAGGCAATGGCCTGTGGGACCCCAGTGATAGCCTCTAATACGACATCCTTACCAGAAGTGACAGGAGATGCGGCTATATTAGTAGACCCTCTGGACATTCAAAAATTATCCCAGGAAATGGTAAATGTTCTCACAAATAGCGAGTTAAGGAAAAAATTGACACAACGCGGTATTGAAAAGAGTAAAGGGTTTTCAATCGAAAGATTCGCGAGAGAACTTATAAAATGCTTAAAAATGTAAAAAATACACTTTTGATCTTTATAGTGGCATCAGACAATTTACTTCCTGACGAGAGCAAAAGGGTTGTGGAGGAGAAATTCAATCTTAAAAACAAGATAGAACAGCATAAGCAATTATACGAAACAGTTATTATTGAAAAATTAGGAGTCTGCTGATGTGTGGTATTTGTGGCATGGTTGGTTTTGCAAATCAGGACCTATTAAAAAAAATGTGCAGGATTATGTCCCATCGCGGTCCTGATGACGAAGGATATTTTATAGATAAAAATATCGGCCTAGGAATAAGGAGATTAAGTATCATTGACTTGGAGACGGGACATCAGCCAATACACAACGAGGATGAAACTATCTGGGTAGTGTTTAATGGGGAAATTTATAATTTTCAAGAGTTGCGTGAATCTTTAAAAAAGAAGGGTCATCAATTCTATACTAAAACTGATACAGAGGTAATCATCCATCTTTATGAAGAAAAAGGCGAAGACTGCGTTAATTACCTGAATGGAATGTTTGCCTTTGCTATTTGGGATAAAAAGGATGAAAAACTATTTTTAGCAAGGGACAGATTAGGGATAAAACCGCTATACTATACAGTAGTTGATGGAAGTCTACTTTTTGCCTCTGAGATTAAGGCACTACTTGAATGCAATAAAGTAGAGAAGGAGGTGGATTTGATAGGAATGCATCATTTCCTCACATTTCTATATGTTCCCGCTCCCTTTTCAATGTTTAAAGGAATTAAGAAATTACCTCCTGCTCATACTATGAGTTATAAAAATGGCAAAGTAGGGGTTCAAAATTTTGAACCCCTACAATATTGGGACCTTGGCTTTTCAAAAGCAAAGATAAAGAGGGAAGAATACTATTCTGAACGCATTCTTGAACTTCTGAGAGAGGCAGTTAAGATCAGGTTGGTAAGCGATGTCCCTTTAGGTATTTTTCTTTCAGGTGGTATTGACTCAAGTTCTATTGTTGGGCTGATGAGCCAGATATCTAATTGTAGTGTAAAGACTTTCTCCATAGGATATGAAGAGAAATTTGCCTCTTACAACGAGCTTAAATACTCGCGTCTTGTAGCAAAGCATTTCGGCACTGAGCACCATGAATTCATTGTCAAACCTGATGCCGTGGAGCTCTTACCCGAAATAATACAGCATTTTGATGAGCCATTTGCAGACTCATCTGCTATACCAACTTATTTGGTTTCACAGATGGCAAAAAAACATATTACCGTTGCTCTCTCAGGTATTGGTGGAGATGAAGCGTTTGGTGGTTATCCCAGGTATATTGGGTTGCAGGTAGCTCGTTATTATGAAAAGTTACCTCTCTTCGTCCGCAAAAACATTTTATTAAAGATAGCAGAACAATTTCCAGAATCTACTGCAAGCATAAATATTATGGGGCGATTTAAGAGATTCGCTCGTGGAGGGATACTGCCTGCTGATAAAAGGTATTTAAGCTGGATCTCTTTCTTTAATACCGACTTTTATAATAAACTATTTACGGATAAACTAAAGAAGGAACTTTCAATGAGTGATCCGTTTCAAATACATAGAGAGTTTCTGAATCAGAAAAAGACTGCCGAATTCCTTAATAGAGTATTCTATTTAGATGTGAAGACCTATCTTGCGGATGATTTGTTAGCAATGGGGGATAGAATGAGTATGGCAAATTCATTAGAGTTAAGGATACCTTTTTGTGACCATAAGTTATTGGAATTCTCTGCGAGCATTCCGTACTCCACCAAAATTGAGGGGTTCAGATTAAAATACCTTTTAAAAAGGGCTGTTTCCCAGTTGCTTCCAAAGGAAATAATTACAAAAAGGAAGCAAGGTTTTATGATTCCTCTTGGCTCTTGGTTACAGACCGAGCTTAAAGATTTGACTTTAGATTTGCTATCAAAAAGGAGTGTTAAAAAAAGAAATTACTTTAATTGGGAATGTGTTCAATGGATGTTACGAGAGCATTATGAGGGTAGACAAAATTTTGCTGATCAAATTTGGGCTTTGATGACTCTCGAGATATGGCATAGGATTTACATTGATAATAATCCGATCCAAAAATGAATATTCTTTTCGTTTCAGAGCTATCTTTTAAGAATGTTGGATTTGGCGGGGCAAGAGTCTTACATGAACATAGTATAAGACTTAAGAAGAAAGGACACACAATTTATGTTTTAACAAGAATGACAGATGGTGAAAGTTTGCCATTGGAAAATGTGGAAGGAGTGATTGTTCATCGATACTATGTGGATAAAAGCAACCAATTAAATTTTTTAATATCTTCTTGGAAGAATATTTTTTTTGTTTTTAACAGGCTCTCGCGTCAAATTAAATTCGACCTTATAAATTTTCATCAACCTATTTCTTCCCTTGCAGTCAATTTATCTCCAAGAGCTTGGAGGATTCCAAAGATTTATACTTTTCTTTCCTTGGCATTTAAGGAGTATGAGACCAGAATTCAAGGCGGAGTGAAAAGAAATTGGACGCATAAGATAAATTCGTTTTTTTTAAGGGTTATTGAGAAATTCTGCCTTGGAAGGTGCAGTAAAATAGTCGTCTTAAGCGAGTTTTCCAGACAACAACTGATAAGTTACCATAAAATATCGCCGACAAAGATTAAAATAATTCCAGGAGGGGTAGATGTGGATAGATTTGTTCCAGTGAACGATCGAGCGCTCGTTAGGGAAAAGTTAAACATTCCTATAGATAAGTTTATATTGCTAACTGTCCGTAATTTAGTTCCTCGGATGGGAATAGAGAATTTATTAAAAGCTATGGCTTTGGTTACTAAAGAAAGAGATGATATCTACCTTATTATTGGGGGAGTGGGTAGCTTGGAGAGAAAATTGAAACAGTTAACTTCTAAATTGAACTTGAATAAGTTTGTCAGATTTGAAGGTTTCATACCAGAGGAGCATCTTTCCCTGTACTATCAGTCAGCAGATGTATTTATTCTGCCAACAAAATTCCTTGAAGGATTTGGGTTAGTGACCCTGGAGGCATTATCTTCCGGGCTTCCCGTTCTTGGAACGCCTGTTGGAGGAACAAAGGAGATATTAGGTAGACTTGACCCTTTCCTTCTATTTCCTGATACCTCTCCAGAATCTATGGCAAACTCAATATCCAGATATATCAAGTATCCAAGGTTAGAGGAGTTAGGTAAAAGGTGCAGGGAATTTGTAGTCAGGAATTATTCCTGGGACAATGCCATAACAGAATTTGATAAACTCATAAAAATGGAATAGAGGCTTTAGCCTCTTTGAGAGCCTGAAGGCTCTATTTCAGGGTCCTGATGAATGGAAAAGATGAAGATATTACATATCATCACGAGGCTTGATAGGGGAGGGTCTGCGCAGAATACTATTCTTACAGTGAGGGGGTTGGGCCGGATGCCAGGTGCCGGATGCCAGATACCGGATGCCGGTAGCCGGATGGCAGATACCGGATACCGGATACCGGATGCCAGATACCAGATACCGGATGCCGGTGGCCGGATAGGAAAGTATGAGATGACTTTAGTTACGGGGTCGGTGGAAGATGTGGATGTGACGGGGATAAATCTCGTCATAATCCCTGAGCTTTCAAGGGGGTTAAATCCTATTAAGGATATCTTATGTCTCATTAAACTCTATAATCTTATAAAAACAGAAAAGCCGGATATTGTCCATACCCATTCATCAAAGGCAGGATTTTTGGGAAGAGTTGCCACAAAACTGGCCTCATCCGCTATCTGGCATCTGGCATCCGGTCACCGGCATCCGGCTATCATCTACACCCCACATGGTCATATATTCTATGGATACTTTAATCTTGTTATTACACAGATATTTATACTCCTGGAGAGATTTACCGCAAAATTTACAGACAAAATTATTTGTCTAACAGATGGAGAGATGAAAGATCTGCTCAAATTCGGAATTTCTAAAGATAGAGGTAAGTTTTTGACGATCCACTCAGGGATTGACCTTGAAAGGTTTAAGGGGGTCAAAATTGCAAGAGAAAAGAAGAGGAGAGAACTTGGCATTTCTGAGAACTCTGTAGTCATAATTTCCCATACAAGGCTTGTTCCAATCAAAGGACACAAGTATATTATAGAGGCTGCGGAGAGGGTTGCCGGATGCCAGATGCCGGGTACCGGATGCCAGATGGCGGATATCAGGTTTATTTTCGTTGGGGGCGGTGGATTGAAAAGTAAGTTGGAGATAGAGGTTGAGAAACTTGGACTGAAAGGGAAAATTCTGTTTTTGGGTGAGAGGGATGATATACCTGAGCTCCTTACTGCATCCGACATCTTTGTAACCGCACCTTTAAATGAAGGTATGGGGCGTGCAATCGTGGAGGCAATGGCGTGTGGGCTTCCCGTTGTTGCTACATCTGTATGTGGAATTCCTGATGTTGTGAAGGATGGGGTAACAGGGATTCTGGTTTCTTCTGGCGATATAGACGGACTGGCTAATGCTATGTTAACATTGATAAAAGACCCATCCTTAAGAGAGAAGATGGGAGAGGAAGGGAGAAAAAGGGCGGAGCTGTTCGGGGTAGAGGGGATGGTGGGGGAGATAGATAGGCTGTATGCCGGTGGCCGGATACCTGATGCCGGTAGCCGGATGCCGGATACCAGATGCCGGTAGCCGGATAAAGGAGGGTAGATGAAGATTCAGAGTTATAACGATTTAGAAATATATCAGATTAACAGGGTGAGAGAGTTTCTTTTCCGTTTTAATATTCAACAGGGACTTTAAGAGACCTGTAAGAGACAATCTGTTTTTAGTTTTAACAGGGATTGAAAGAGAATATAAGAGATATAAATCAACAGACAAAAGAGTAATCTCTTCTAATCTCTTCAGTTCCCTGTTGAAAAAAACAATTTGACAGGGATTTAAAGAGAACTTAAGAGATAAAAGATAAAGAAATGAAAAACAAAAATCTCTTTCAATCTCTTAAAATCCCTGTTGAAAAAAAGAAAAATGAAATGGAATGATTCTGATTATAGACCTATTACTGACAAAATTATCAAGGCTTTTTATAAAGTACATAATCAATTGGGTCCGGGTTTGTTAGAACGAGCGTACCACAAGGCTCTATTTATTGAGTTAAGTAAAGACTTAAGAGTTGATTCTGAAAAAGAATTTCCTGTTATGTACGAAACTCAGGAAGTCAGCAGGTATGTGCCTGATTTGTTAATAGAGGAGAGAGTTATAGTTGAGGTTAAAGCAGTAAAGGAGCTGAATGATGACCATAAGGCTCAATTAATATCGCAATTAAGGGCGAGTAAAATTCTAATTGGGTTTTTAGTAAATTTTGCTAAAAAGGAGTTAGAATTTAAAAGGTTTGACAACTTCTATCAAATAGAAAAAGAAGGGTTAAGTCTGGAGGATAGAAATCTCTTTCAATCTCTTTAGATCACTGTTAAAAAAAAGGAATTAAAGGAATTAACAGGAGCCAGAAGAGAATTTAAGAGATAAAAAATAAGAAATGAAAAAGAAAGATCTCTTTCAATCTCTTCAGTTCCCTGTTGAAAAAGGAATTAACAGGAGCCAGAATAGAACTTAAGAGATAGTTTTGTTTTTAGTCTCATGATTTGCGCAATCCATCAACCACAGTATCTACCGTATCTTGGCTTCTTTGACAAGATGAAGCGCTCGGATGTATTCGTCTTTCTTGATGACTGTCAATTCAAGAAAAACGAATGGCAGAATAGAAATCGCATAAGAACAAAGGATGGATGGCAGTGGATAACAGTTCCTGTTAGATACGGGTTTGGTGAGGAGATAAGAGAGATAGAAATAAACAACAATACAAACTGGAGACATAAGCATCTCCAATCGCTTCTGACGAACTATGGAAAGACGCCCTGTTTTAAGAAATATATTGATTTTTTTAGAGAGGCATACGGTAAAAACTGGGGACTCTTGGTTGATATAAACCTTCACTTTATAAGATATATAGCAGAGGCATTTGGGATAAAAACAGAAACCACACTATCCTCTCAATTGGGCATAAAGACCACAGGGACCCAGAGACTTATTGATATTGTAAAGAAAGTGGGAGCAGACACATACCTTTCTGGACCCGGTGGAAGAGAGTATCTTGAGATAGGTGAATTCAAGGAAGCAGGTATTAAGCTGGTATTTCAGGAGTTTAAACATCCAGAATATAAACAGCAGTTTGAGGGATTTATTCCCAATCTCTCGGTGGTGGATTTTCTGTTTAATTGCGGCAGTACCTTATAGGTAATTAGGTAATTAAGTTATTAGGTAATTAGGTTATTAGGTTATTATGGGAAAAGAGCCTATTCGCTCTTTTGAGGAGCTTGATGTCTATAAGTTAGCAAGAGAGTTCAGTCGAAAGGTCAGTGAACTTATTAAAATACTGCCCGAAAATGAGAATTATAGACTCAAGGGCCAAATGAAAAGGGCAAAGTTATCTGTTACTAACAATATTGCAGAGGGATATGGCCGTTACCATTACCAGGAGAATATCCAATTCTGCAGACAATCAAGAGGTTCAGTCTGCGAATTGATTGATGATTTCAATGAGTGCTACGATGAGAGGTATATTGATGAGAAATATCTAAGTAGTCTGAAGCAAGATGCCTATCATCTAATCAAAGTTCTGAATGGGTATATCGCATCTATAAAAAGGCAAAAACAAAAAATAACCCAATGACAAATGACCCATTGACCTAATTACCTAATAACCTAATTACTAAATGACCCATTGACCTACAAGGGAGGGAAAATGAACATTTTGGCTATTGGTGCCCATCCAGATGATATAGAGTATGGATGTGGAGGGACCTTATTGAGACATAAAAATCACAAAGATAGAGTTTATCTCTTTATCCTTACAGGTGGCGAGGAGAGTGGTGGATATGAGTTAAGGGAGAAGGAACAGAAAATGGCGGCAGAATTTTTAGGAGTTAAGGAAGTTTTCTGGGGAGGATTTAAAGATACCGAGCTTCCTGTTGGCAGCAAACTTATCTCAAGGATAGACGATATTATAAAGAGAACAAGTCCTAATGTGATTTATGTAAACTATCCTGATGATGCACACCAGGACCATCGCGCCTGTTCGGAATGCACGATAACCGCTGCAAGATACATAAAACGGGTGCTTTTTTATGAGGACTATACCACCAGACATTTTGAACCTGATGTCTTTGTTAATATTGGTAATGTGCTGGAAGATAAAGTAAAACTCCTCTCATTTCATCGCTCTCAGGTAGAAAGAGCATATCCAACAGGACTTGATATGCTTGAGAGTGTGCGGTCAATTGCAAGTTTCAGGGGGTTTCAGGCGAAGACAAAATATGCAGAGGGTTTTACATCATTGAGGTATATGATAGAGATATGATACCACATTCAAAACCAACAATAACTGAGAACGACATAGAGAGCGTCTCAGAAGTGATGCGCTCTGGATACATCGCTCAGGGTGAGAAGGTGCGAGAGTTTGAGAAAAAACTCGCATCCTTTATCGGTGTAAAGGGCGGTATTGCCACATCATCTGGAACCTCTGCACTCCATCTTGCGCTTGTGGTTCTTGGCGTGGGCAAAGAAGACGAGGTAATTCTGCCAACCTATGTCTGCACTGCACCACTGAATGCCATATATTATACAAGGGCAAACCCCATTCTAACAGACATAAACGAGGATGATTTCAACATCTCGGCAAAGGATGTAGAAAGAAAAATTACGAAGAAGACAAAGGCAATCATAGTTCCACATATGTTTGGACTTCCGACAGAGATGGATGAAATTTTAAGGTTTGGAGTGCCCGTAATTGAAGACTGTGCCCAATCCATCGGAGCCACTATCCGGCAACCGGCATCTGGCATCCGTCATCCGGCATCTGGCATCCGGCATCCGGCATCTGGCAACCGGCATCCGGCAGGCAGTCTCGGAGCCCTTTCTATATGTTCTTTCTATGCAACCAAATTGCTTGCGACTGGAGAGGGGGGAATGGTTCTTTCAAATGACGAAGAGCTGCTATCAAGGATACAGGACTTGAGGGATTATGATGAAAAAGACGATTTCAGGGTGAGATTTAACTATAAGATGAGTGATATAGAGGCTGCCTTTGGTCTTTCACAGCTTGGGAAACTTCCATCATTTATCAAGAGGAGGAAGGGGATAGCACAGAAGTATTCATCTGTTTTTAGAGATTATGATTTCTTAATACCCTCGGTCTATAAAAACAGGGAACATATATTCTACAGGTATGTTGTGAGGGTTCATAGAAAGGCAGAAGAATTTATAGAGGATATCCAGAATAAGGATATTGAGTGCAGGAGACCTGTGTATAAACCCCTCCATCATTATCTCTCCTGCGGAGATTTTCCTGTTGCTGATAAGGTATATGAAAATGCTGTCTCTATACCCATATATCCATCTTTAAGTGATGAAGAAGTTGGTTATATTATTGAAACTGTGGGAGGGTTATGTAAATTTCATGGATAAACCATAGGGATTTTTTTACCACAGATAAACACGGATGAACACAGAGAGAAAGAAACAATGTAAAATGCAAAATTAGCAGTTAGCAATTTTAAAATGATTCTTCGCAAATTGATAGTTTTGCATTGCTAATTGATAATTTTGAATTGATTTCTTTGTGCTCTCTGTGTCTTAATATTATACACAACAGATAGGAGGTGCGGAGGGGGGTATGAGAAAATATCTCAGGATATTTTTGTTGATTGTTCTCGTATTATTTGTTATCTTTATGGTTCTTTTGGGGTACAATCGGGTTTTCTATGGCCAATGTGCCACCATTCTCGCCTCGTCTCTCTTTCTTGTTATACTCACTACCCCGATTTCAAAGAAGATAGCCATCAAATTGAAGATGTTAGACTATCCCTCCAAAAGAAAGGTACATACTACCCCGATGCCACTCCTTGGTGGACTCTCTGTTGCTGCCTCGTTTGCGTTTGTTATTCTTGTAAACTTTCAGTTTTCCCTTCCGATGAAGGGTGTTATTCTTGGCGGTGGGCTTCTATTCTTTACAGGAGTTATAGATGACATAAAAGGCATTCCTGTATGGATAAGGCTCGTCATTCAACTTTTAGCCTGTTTCATCCTGGCAAGATGCGGGGTAATGATTTCATTTCTTCCGGACACCCTCCTGGGTCGGATAGGTGAGTTTCTTATCACCTTTGTATGGATTCTTTGGGTAATAAATGCAGTAAACTTTTTCGACGGGCTTGATGGACTTGCATCAGGACTTGTGGCAATTGCCTCTGTGTTCTTCCTTGTTGTTGCCATACAGACTCACCAGGTATATTTTGGTTACCTTGCTTCTGCACTGATTGGTGTATGCCTTGGGTTTCTCCTTTATAACTTCTATCCTGCAGAGATATTTCTGGGAGATGGAGGTTCCAGTTTTCTCGGATTTACCCTGGGCGCACTGGCTGTTATGGGAGAATGGTCGGAAAGGGGCCCAGCCACTGCATTATCTGTGCCTCTCATAATACTTGGAGTATTTGTCTTTGATATGGTATATATAACAGTATCAAGAATGGTAAAGGGAGAGACGAAAACCCTTAAGGAGATTCTTGAATATACAGGGAAAGACCACCTTCATCATCGCCTTCTTGAACATGGCTTCAGTCAACCTCATGCAGTTATATTTATTTATCTCCTTGCACTTTGTCTTGGATTTGGTGCCCTTGTCCTTAGAACATCTATCTCTCTTTTGAATGTCTTTTTTCTCTACCTTCAGGCAATAATTTTGTTTATTCTTGTGAGCCTTTTATTGGTAGTAAGAAGGAATGAAAAGAAGTAGGGGCTCTGGTCTCTAAATATTATGATTATTCAGTTTATTCTTGTACTAAATCTTCTTGGACACCAGAATGCTTCCGGTATAATCAATGTCAATTCTGAGGTAAGTAATGGAATTTACTCAATAGAGAAGATAGCAGACCTTGCCCAAAAGAGAGAGATAAAGGTTGTCATCTTTACTGACCATTTTCTTGAGAGGTTTGAGTATGGTATTCCACCATTCAGGAAACTAATAAAAAAATCCATAAGAATGAAGTGTATAAGAAGTTACGGGATAAAGAGATATTTACAAGATATAGAGGAAGCCAGTGCGTCTTTTCGCAATATGGTGCTCATCCCAGGATGTAAGGTGCGCTCATTATATTACTGGACTGGAAGTCCACTGGGGAATCTTACCCTCCACAATATACAGAAGAAGTTTCTGCTTGTGGGTCTTTCCGCTGATGCATTAAAAAGGTTACCGGTAATCGGTAACAGAAGGCTTGAATATGATCAGTATCATGGCGATGTTGGATGTGGTCCCTATCAGGATGTCATAGATTACACAGTAGATAATGGCGGTCTTATATTCTGGGTACTGCCCGGGGCAGAGGCGGAGGAGAAGATAGGAAGGGTGACAGTTTCTATGCCCTCTTATCCTGAGGGTCTCCTTGAGACTTATAACTATACAGGCTTTGGTATAATATACGAGGGGATGAAAACCATTGGTATCCCCGGTGGAACATGGGATAAGGTTCTTATGGAATATGTAGATGGCAAGAGGGAGAAACCTGTCTGGGCAATTGGAGAGATTGATTATCACTATGAGGGAGAGGCAGGAGGGAAGAGGATAGAAGAAGTTCAGACGGTTTTTCTGCTTGAAAACCTGAACAGGTCTTCAGTTATGAATGCCCTTAAAAATGGCAAGATATACGCCTTGAGAAGGGCGAAAGATTCTTTTCTTTCGCTGGATGAGTTTAGTATAAGCGGTGCTTTGATGGGAGATGAGGTAACCCTTTTGGTTGCGCCAGTATTGAAGG
>Ga0210017_1002536_pt1 | contig 15568 bp, 13 predicted proteins | sample CryGeyCG2014_020_FD_183966 | JGI IMG/M metagenome (GOLD analysis project Ga0210017, IMG submission 183966) | Groundwater microbial communities from aquifer - Crystal Geyser CG08_land_8/20/14_0.20 (SPAdes) (version 2) | ecosystem: Environmental > Aquatic > Deep subsurface > Groundwater | place... | reverse complement strand
AATAAATTTTCAATTTTCAATTTATAATTAGCAAACTTGGCGATGGTCGAGGTAACGATTTCCGGTTTTAATTCGCCAACTTCTGGTAAAAGATTCTTCCCAAAAATTTGAAGTTTTGGATTAGCAGTTTTTGCTAATCTTTCTATCTCTTTTTCTAAATATGGCTCTAATTCTTCAACAATCAAAACTTTTTTAAACTTTTTTATGAAATTTTGAATTTTCTTTTCTGGCAGCGGATAAAAAAATCCCAGCTTTAAAACTGGCAAATTCAGATTAAGCTCTTTTAATGCTTCCCTTACATATAAATAACTAACTCCCGACGTAATCACTCCCAATTTAGAGCTGACAGAGGCCCGTCCTCTGCTAATTTGGTTAATGGGAGATTTTTCAGAGAATTTTTTGATTTCTTCTATCTTTTTCAAGAGTTCTTTTTTCATCTCCAAAACTCTGGGGGGCATAGTTACAAACCTTTCGGGGTCTTTAATAAATTCTCCTATTACGTTGCCGGGTTTCGTAACTTTGCTTAATTTTACCGGGGCGCGTTGATGGGCAACTCTGGTTGTAGTTCTAATTATTACTGGAATTTTAAATTTTTCTGAAATTTTAAAAGCCAGCTTTGTGAAATCTTTGCATTCCTGAGGATCTGAAGGTTCTAAAATGGGGATATGGACTAAATAAGAAATCCCTCTGGTATTCTCTTCTGATTGAGCTGAACTGTGACAGGAAGGATCATCGGCAGATATTATTACTGTAGGTCCTTTGGTCCCCGTATAAACAAAGGGAATTAAAGCATCTAAAGCAACATTTGTCCCAAAATTTTTCATTGCCACCAAGGTTTTCAAACCAGAAAAACTGGCTCCAATAGCAGCTTCCAGAGCAACTTTTTCATTGGTTGAAAATTCAAAATAAATTTTGGCTCTTTTATCTATTCTAAAGAATGTATTTCCAATTTCTGAAGCCGGTGTTCCGGGATAAGTAGAAACAAACTGAACTCCTGATTCCAGAGCGCCCCGAACTATTGCTTCATTGCCCAAAAGAATAATTTTTTTGCCAGGTTTTTGTAACAAAATCTCTTCCATTTATTTGACTACAATATTAATTAATCTTCCTGGGACAAAAATTACTTTTTTTATCCCTTTTCCTTCTATCCATTTTTTTACTTTTTCTTGAGCCAAAGCTAATTCTCTGGCCTTTTCTTCAAATATATCCGCCTCTGCTTCGATTTTATCACGAATTTTGCCATTAATCTGAATAACTAAAGTTATTTTTTTTTCTTCAATTAATTTTGGGTCATATTTTGGCCAGGGCTGAGAGAAAATTGAATCTCTTTTTTTATAGTCTTTAGGGCCTTTTTTAGGTTTTAATTCCCGCCAAAGCTCCTCTGCTAAATGGGGAGCAAAAGGAGAAAAAATCTTTAGGAAGTCTTTAAAATCTTCTTTCCCTAATCCTCCCTTCTCTTTTTGCCAATTATTAGAAAACTCCATCAAAGAACTAATAGCTGTGTTGAACTTTAAATTCTCAATATCTTCTGAAACTTTTTTAATAGTCTGGTGGAGTAATTTTTTTAAACGAAGGGAAGAGCTTTTAGATTTTTGAGAATAGAAAAATTGAACAGCTAATCTCCAAACTTTATCTAAAAACCTCTTTGTCCCTTTTACTCCTTTGGTATCCCAGGCAATAGTTTCGCCAAAAGGACCCATAAACATCTCATAAATCCTTAAAACATCAGCGCCGTATTGCTTTATAATTTGTTCCGGGTTAATTACGTTGCCCCGGGACTTGGACATCTTGATTCCTCCCTCTCCGAGAACTACTCCATGAGAAGTTCGTTTCTTATATGGCTCAGGTCCAATAAGTTTTGGAAAGGCCTCAATGTCCCATAAAAATTTATAGATAAAACGAGAATACAAAAGATGTAAAGTAGTATGCTCCATGCCGCCATTGTACCAGTCTACCGGCATCCAATATTTAAGTAATTTTGGATTAGCTAATTTTTTATCGTTTTTAGGGTCGCAATAGCGTAGATAATACCAATTAGAACCAGCCCAGTTTGGCATAACATCAGTTTCTCTTTTTGCCCTGCCTTTGCATTTAGGGCATTTGGCATTTACCCAATTTTCAACTGCTGCCAATGGAGATTCGCCGGCCTCGGTTGGTTGGTATTTTTTAACTCGAGGAAGTTTAACCGGTAAATCTTTCTCTGGGACTTCCAGCCAACCACATCTTTCACACTTTATCATTGGAATTGGCTCTCCCCAATAACGCTGCCGAGAAAAAATCCAATCTCTTAATTTATAATGGACAGCTCTTTTTGCTAAGCCTTTTCTTCCTAACCATCCAGCAATCCTTTCTTTGGCAATTTCTGAACCCATCCCGTCAAATCTTCCAGAATTAATTAAATATCCTTTTCCTTCATAAGCTTTTTCAAATCTACCGTTAGAAACCACTAATCCGGCTTCTTCTGGTAATTCTTTTTTTTCTTTAAAAGGTTTAATCACCTCAATCATCGGCAAATTATATTGTCTGGCGAAATCAAAGTCTCTTTGGTCGTGAGCTGGAACAGCCATAATTGCCCCGGTACCATAGTGCATCAAAACATAATCTGCTAAAAAAATGGGAATTTGTCTCAAATTGACCGGGTTAATCGCTTTTATTCCTTTGATTTCTATTCCAGTTTTTTCTTTAATTTCACTAATCCTTTCTTTCTCTATCTTTTTCTTGGATTCTTCGATATATTTCTCAACAGATTTAAGATTTAAGATTTGCCTTTTAGATTTAAGTATCTCAATTATCGGATGCTCGGGAGATAGGACTAAATAAGTAGCGCCGAAAAGAGTGTCTGCCCGAGTAGTAAACACTGGAATCTTTAATCCTAAGTCTTTAATCTTGAATTCTATTTCCCATCCTTCTGATTTACCTATCCAATCTTTCTGGAGAACTTTAACTCTCTCTGGATAATCAACTTTGTCTAAGTCCTGAATTAGTCTTTCAGCATATTTGGTTATTTTCAGCATCCACTGCTCTTTTTCTCTTCTTTCAACTTTTGCCCCGCATCTTTCGCATTTTCCATCAACTACTTCCTCATTAGCCAAACCAATCTTACAAGTTGGGCACCAGTTAATCGGCATTTTGCTTTTGTAAGCTAACCCTTTTTTGAAAAGCTGCAAAAAAATCCACTGGGTCCATTTGTAATAAGCTGGTTCAGTAGTATTAATTTCCCGGCTCCAATCAAAAGACAACCCTATGTTTTTTTGCTGTTTCTTAAAAAAAGAGGTGTTTTTTCGGGTAGCAATCCTTGGATGAACTCCGGTTTTAATGGCATAGTTTTCGGTTGGCAATCCAAAAGCATCCCAGCCCATAGGGAACAAAACATTAAAACCCTCCATTCTTCTTTTGCGGCTGACTATATCTAAGGCGATATAAGACCGGCAATGCCCAACGTGAAGACCTTCGCCAGATGGATAGGGAAACTCAACTAAAATATATTTTTTGGGTTTCTTGGAAAAATCTTTTGCTTCAAAAATTCCTATTTTTTCCCAAACCCTTTGCCATCTCTTTTCTATTTTCCGGGGATTATATCTCATACTTTATTTTTAATTTTACCCCGCACATAATCTCTTGTAAAGTTATATAACTCAGATCTCTTGCAATTTATGTGCGGGGTTTAACTCGTTTTTTTCATTTTGTCTATTAAATGAGGTGAAATATAAAATGGCGTTCTCGGTGAGAACGCCATTTATCTAAATTAATGTAATCTTTCAAGCTAAAACTCTGGCGGCCAAAACTCCCCAACTAACCTTTCGTAGGCCTCAACATACCTTTCTCTTGTTCCTTCAATTACCTCATCGGGAAGGGGTGGGGCTGGTGGTTGTCTGTCCCAGCCACTGGCTTTCAACCAATCGCGCAATGGCTGCTTATCAAAAGAGGGTTGAGGTCCTCCCGGTTTATAGGTTGCTACATCCCAAAACCGGGAAGAATCTGGCGTTATAAGCTCGTCAACCAGAATAATCTGGCCATTATGAATTCCGAACTCGAACTTGGTGTCGGCAATAATCACTCCGACTATCCTTGCCCAAGAAGCAGCTTTTTTATAAAGCCGTAAGGATTTACCTCGCAGTGCCTCGGCAGTACTATCTCCCACCATCTTCACCATTGTATCAAAATCAATCGGTTCATCATGGCCAATCCTGACCTTGGTAGTGGGGGTAAAGATTGGCCTTGGAAGTTCTTCCGCTTCCCTTAGCCCCGGCCGAAGTTTGATTCCGCAGACTGTTCCAGTTTCTTGATAACTCTTCCAAGCTGAACCCGTTATGTGTCCTCTAACCACACATTCTACTGGGAAAACCTCGGCTGAATAAATCAGAACACATCTACCAAGTAAATCGTTTGTCTCTCGATACTCCTCTTTAACAGTGGAAGCGCAGAGCCGCTGGTCATCACTAAAAATGTGATTTGGACAAATATCTCTCAGTCTGTTAAACCAAAAGAGAGAAATCTGATTCCGAATTTTTCCCAAATCCGGCACTCCTTTCGGCATAATAACGTCAAAAGCTGAAATCCGGTCGGTTGTTACCATCAACAGGAGTTTTTCGTTCTTCCCTGGCCAACCAGGGATTTCCCAGGTGTCTCTCACTTTACCTCGGACAAACAGTTTTTTTTCTGGAATCTCGGTCTGGATAAGAACTTTCTTTTCCATTTTACTTCTCCTTTCTACTTTCTAATATCTCTTGATAGAGCTTCTCTTCATTTCTCAAAAGATATGATACTGAGAAAATCTGGTGAAACTCTTCAATGCTTGTTTGCTCTTGAAAAATCTTCCTCAAAATCTCATTCCATCTTTGTACGTCTTCTTCTGACGCCTCAAGCTCAGGAGAAACTTCGAGTTCGGCTCGGGCAATAATCTTTTGGATGGAGATTGGAGCTGGTCTCTCCATTCGCTGGAATCTCGCCAAGTCTTCCTCTGCCTCTCTCAAAGATTGTGGAAGATTATTCCGTAATCGCTCTGCCTCAGGCTGAGGTTTAAAGGCGTTAAAAGCAGCTAGCTGGACTATCCTATAAGATTCTTCAGCTGAAAGCCCGAAGGGAACACCCTTTTCTGCCAGGAAACTCTTAATTTCCCCTGCAGCATAACAACCTCGGGAATTAATTATTTCCAGCAACATATTGTCCGGGTAAACAGCTAAACCCTTCAGGACTCTGGTCATGGTCCGGAGTGAATGAATTGTGACATGGAAGAGATCGGGCCAGGCAACTCTTTCTACGCAAGACTGCTCGATCGCTCTCTCCTCCCATGTTTTAATATTATCCATAATCGCGGACTGATATCCTTTTGCTAATCGCGCCATGCCCTCTATTTGTTCAGTAAGAATTGTATTCTTCTTGTGAGGCATTATTGAAGAACCCTTTTGTTTCTTACCGAAGGGTTCCTGATAAATCGGCTGACCGCTTCGTGCCCCTAAACGTATATCAGTAGCGATCTTATCAAGAGTCTTTACAATTTGGCAGAGAGCTTCGGAAACAGGCGTATACAATTCTCGTGGCATAATCTGGGTTGCGCCATAAAATGGTTTGAAACCTAATATTCTCAGCGCTTCTTTTTCAACCGCAGGATTTATGCTCCCATAGTTACCCCCTGCGCCGGAAATCTTCGAAAATCTTAAATTTTTTCCAGCTTTCTTTAGATTATCCAAATCAACTTCTATCTGTCGAAGCCAAGTAAGACAGCGCTTACCAAATGTTTGGAGTTCCGCGTCTTGACCATGGCTTTTGCCCATCATGACTGTATAACGATATCTCTTAACCATATCTCTGAGAACAATTATTATCTCGGCGAGATACTTTTTTGTTAATGCAAGAGATTTTTTTAACATCCGAGCGAAAGCTGACTCTTCTGTATCATACGAGGTGATTTCCTCGTGAAGATATCGCTGAAGCTCAAGCGGTAAATGCCTTCTCCGTTCGTCAATAAAAGCATTCAAGTCGTGACCAATTTCTTTATCTCTCGCTAGCCACCAATGGATATCTATCGGTTTTCTTTTTAAGATTTTTGAGATTGCCAACCATATTTCTTTACTTAATTCGCCCAAAATAACCTTTGCCTTAATCACTGACAATTCGGTTTTCTGCCAAAGACTTAATTTGCTCTCATTAGACCAAATTCCAGTAATTTCGACTTGCTCATATCGTGTAATCATCTTCTTTTCTCCCTTCATTTCCATTATTATTTTTGGAAGGTACTGTTTCTTAGCTTTTAGCTACGAAAAAAAAGAGCTACCCTCCCTTTTTGAAATTAACAAATCTAAAAAAAATTGTCAAAATAAATTCCCGCCCTTACAGATAATAAACTGCTGGACGGGAATAATGTTTTAATGGCCGAAGAAACCACGACCAACTCTATCAGGAATGAGATACAAAACCATATCTTTCTTTTGGCAGAACTCGTGGACCTCCAAATCGCGAACTGAGCCACTGGAAGCAAAGATTACTCTAACACCTGCTTGAGCCAGAACTTCTGGCCCATCAGTGAAAGGAAAGAAGCTATCACTGTAGACAAATGCTCCTGGAGTTTCATGATTAGCGTCCCTGGCTCGGCGAACTGCTAAGACGCAACCACTTACCCGATCCTGTTGACCTACACCATTGCCAATGAGATAGCCATCCTTAACGAGGGTGATGGTGTTACTGTTGCTCGTTGACCCAATCGCCCAGGATAAGAGAAGATTGTCTTCCTGGTCTGGTGTTAGCTGACCAATCTTTGTCACCTCGGGAGCTTTGAGATTCAAGACAAAGGTGTAATTTGGCTGGCGCAAAAACCCTCCCCGAACATAGCGGAAACGAAGCGCTGAATCAATACTTAGAAGCTCGAGGGCCGGATTAACCAGAAATCGACATTTATCCCCTTTCCGCCTAAGCATGGTAATAGCTTCCTCTTTAAATGAAGGAGCAATAATACCATCTAAAAGACGACGTTCTCCCTTAGGCATTAGGTAGGTAAGCAACTCCTCAGCAGCTGCCTCATTAATTGGGAAATTAACCATCACCAATCCACCCAAAATAGCCCGAGTATCACCTTTTATCATTTTCTGAATAACTGTGATGTGGTCTTTACCCACTGCTGCTCCGCAAGGATTGCCATGTTTACAGCCTACAGCAATCAGTGGTGTTTTACCGCGGTTTACGGCAAAAGCAGCGGAGATATGAGTGATGGTTTGGAGTAATCGATCAACGTCGCAGAGGTTATTGTAACTAAGCGAAGTACCAGCAACGAGATGGAAGTTCTCCAAAGACAGAGAATCGACCAAGTCTACTTGAAAGATTTTCCTGCTATAAAGAGCGGCTGGTGCCTGCCAGGCATTTTCACCGTAGAGGCACTGGAGAATCTGTTCGCCAATTATTCCGTCATAAGCACCATTGCTATGGTATCTAGCTGAAGTTAGACAATAATCAGCTACAATTGCCTCGGCTTTAGCAACTAACCCAGCGATGAAATTGTCCTCATCGGGCCGACCTGCTTTTAACCAATCAATTACTAGTTCTCGGTCGTAGGGGTCACAAATGACAATCCGCCTACCTTTGGCAGCTGAGCGGATCATTGTCGGGCCGCCAATATCAGTTTTTTCAGTGACTGATTCTCGAGTGGCATCAGGCTTTTGAATTTCCTCCTGGAGTGGATAAAGATCAACACAGACTAGGTCAATCCAAGGGATGCCCAGATGTTTTAGCTCCTGGCGATCCTCTTTGGTGTCCTTTGCTAAAAGTCCGGCATGGATCTCCCGCGATAAAGTGACTACCCGGTGTCCTAAAATGGCGCCGCCGCCAACTATTTCAGCTACATCTTTGACTGGGATGTCCGCTTTCTTAAGTTCTCGAGCAGTCCCGCCAGAAGCGATAATCTCCCAACCAAGCTCGTGTAATTCTTTAGCAAAATAAGTAATCCCTTCTTTATTATAGACAGACAACAGAGCTACAGGCATTTTAATTACCTCCTTCTTTTTTAGTTTTTCTATTATTAAGTTGCATTTCTCTCCTCCTTAGAGAATATTTAAAGGAGGGTAATCCCTCCCCCTTTTAAAACTATCAAATTCTAAAAGTTTGTCAAATTAAATATATTCTATTGTAGCTGGTGGTTTTGGGGTTATGTCGTAACAGACTCGAGTTACTTGGGGTATTTCATTTATTATTTTTTTTGTAATTTTCTCCAAAAGCTTCCAGGGAATTTTGGTTGGAACAGCTATCCTGGCGTCAACACTTTCAACGCATCTAATTATTATGATATTGCCAAACTCTCTTTTATTATTTCTTATCCCGGTTGCTTTATCAGTCATTAAAACCGGAAAATATTGAAAAGCACCTGAATTTTTTAATTCTTTCTCGATAATACTAGTTGCTTTTCTGACAATCCCAACTTTTTCTGGCGTTACTTCGCCAATTACTCTGGCAGCTAAAGCTGGCCCGGGAAATGGCATTCTTTCAGTTATTTCCTTAGGAACTGCTAAAGCTTTAGCCACTTTTCTTACTTCATCTTTCCGGAGTTTACTTAAGGGTTCAATAACCTGGTATCCATATTCTTTTTCAGGATTAACGCCAACTTGAGCTAAAACATTATGCTGTCTTTTAATGCCGGCAACAGCTTCTTCGATATCGGTTAAAATTGTCCCTTGTAATAAAAATTTGATTCTACTTTTTTTTATAATTTTCTTAAAAACATCTCCATAAAAAACAGCGGTAATTGCTTTTCTTTTTTCTTCCGGGTCAATTTTATGCTTTAGTCCTTTAAAAAATTTATCTTTAGCATCAACTATTGCAACTTTTATGCCAAGTCTATTAAAAGTTTTGACAACGTTCTCTGATTCATTTTCTCTCATTAAGCCATTATCAATAAAAACGGCTTTGAGTTTATTCCCCAAAGCCCTGTATCCCAAAACGGTAACTACGCTGCTATCTACTCCACCGGAAAGAACGCTGATAGCTTTTTCTTTTCCAACAGTTTCTTTAATTTCTTTTATTTTTTCTTTTATGAATCTTTTATAATTCATAGCCCAAATAATTTTCTGGCGTTTGCGGTAGTAGCATTTGTTATCTCTTCATAGTCTAAATTTTTAATTTTAGCAATCTCCTCAGCAATATATTTTACAAAAACTGGTTCATTGCGGCCAGTTTTTTGAGGCGGCGTAAGATAAGGACAATCGGTCTCAATTAAAATTCTATCTAAAGGAGTTTCTTTGATATTTTCCTCGAAATCAATTCCCTCAATATTTTTAAAAATTATTCCATTAAAACCAATGTATAACCCGAGCTCTAAATAATTTTCCAATTGCTCAGTCGTTCCTACAAAACCATGCATTACTCCTCTCAGTTTTGAATTTTGAATTTGGAATTTGGAATTTGTTTGGGATTTGGTGCTTGTGATTTGGAATTTTAAGACCTGAATAAGGTCATCGTGCGCCATTCGACAATGAAAAATTACGGGCAAATTTAACTCTTTAGCTAATTCTAATTGTTTCAAAAGCAGATTTTTCTGCTTTTGTTTAAATATTTCTTTCTTTTTAGTCGTTTTTGGTTTCCAGTAATAATCTAAACCAATTTCGCCAATCGCCACTACTTTTTCGGACTTGGCTAATTCTCGATATTGGGTATAATTAAAATCTTTTTCAAAATTGCTCCCTTCCTGCGCATCAATTTTCATTTTTACCAGCCCGGTATCTAAATTTATGGGATGAAGTCCTATTGCAGCATAAACTCCTTTTTCGTATTTCTCGGCAATTTCTACTGCTTTTTTACTAGTATCGTACTGTGTCCCAACATTTATCATCCAGATATTATTATCTAAAGAACGTTTAATAATCTCCTCCACATCCTTTTTGTAGGCGTTAAAATTCAAATGAGCATGAGTATCAATTAACATTATATTCTGGGGAACAAAGGTTCGCTTTTTTTTGTTGCCAATTGTTTGAGTATTTTTTCGGAGGTTTCTGGTAAAAATGACCCTAACATCTCAGCGATGTTACTAATAACGAATAACAAATTGCCAATAACTATTTTTTGATTTTCTTTTTCTTCCCAGGGCCTTTCTTTTTCAATATATTTGTCAGAAAAACTAATCAAATTCCAAATAGCTATTAAGGATTCATTAAATTTAAATTCATCAAGGGCTTTTTTATATTTCTTGCGAGCATCATCGATAACTTTTTCTATTTCTTTCTCCTTTGATGGTTGGTAGTTAATACTTGATACTTTTTCTGCCATTGTTAAAACTCTCGCCACCAAATTTCCTAATCCGCTTGCTAAATCCGAGTTATATCTCGCTTCAAATTTCTCATAAGTAAAATCGCCATCTTCAGTCGGCGGAATTTCCCGCAAAAGAAAATAGCGAACGGCATCAGTGCCATATTTTTTAACCAATTCAAACGGATCAATGACATTTCCCAAAGATTTTGACATTTTTTGACCACCAACAGTAATAAAACCATGAACAAATATTGTCTTTGGAATCTTAATTCCAGCCGAAAGAAGTAAAGATGGAAAAATTACAGCATGATGCCAAACTATATCTTTACCCATAATATGAATTCCTGGCCAGAATTTTTTGAATTTATTACTTGGGTAATCCAAGGTTGTTAAATAATTCATTAAAGCCTCCGGCCATACCGCAATCGTGAATTTTGTATTCATCGGAAATGGAATTCCCCACTCAACTTTAGCTCTTGAGATACTTAAATCCTGTAAGGGTTCTTTTAATCTATTTAAAATCTCATTTCTTTTACTTTCTGGAATAATAAAATTTTTATTCTCTCGAATGTACTTTAAAATCTGCCTTTGATATTTACTCATTCTAAAAAAATAGGTCTCCTCCTCTATCGTTTCTGCTGGTTTGTGATGAATTGGACACTTACCATCCTTTAAATCTTTTGGTAAATAATAACTCTCGCAATCCACGCAATATAGTCCTTTGTATTTCCCCTTATAAATATCGCCTTTTTTATATATCTTTTTAATAATTTCTTGGGCGACTTTTATATGTCTCGTCTCCGTCGTTCTAATAAAATCATCATTTGAAATATTGAGCACTCTCCACAAGTCTTTGAAATGCTTGCTCATTTCATTCACAAATTCTTGAGGTTTCTTTCCTGCTTTTTTCGCATATCTCTGAATTTTTAAACCGTGCTCGTCCAGACCGGTGCTAAAACGGACATCAACCCCTTGAAGTCTTTTATATCGAGCTATTACATCAGCTTGGACTTTCTCTAAGGCGTGGCCTAAATGTCCACGTTCCGAGGGATAATCTATAGCTGTAGAAATAAAAAAGGATTTTTTCATGGTATAATTGGAATATTGATTTTATTCTATCATAATTTAAAATAATTTCCATGATTTTAACTTGTCATCTCCTTGTCGGTGCCGCAATAACTAGCAAAATTAAATTTTTACCTTTGGCATTTCTCCTCGCTTTTTTAAGTCATTATTTTTTGGATTTTATACCGCACTGGGAATATTCTCTTGAAAATATTAAAGAAAGGCGATGGAAAAATTCGTTTAGTGATTTCTTAAAACTGGCTCTGGATTCTTCCCTTGGCATATTTCTCATTTTTATCTTTTCAAAAAATTGGCCCCTGGCGGTTGTTGGCGGATTTTTTGCCATCTTAGCTGACGGGCCTACGTTTATTAATTTAATCTTCCCCAATAAATTATTAAAAATCTTTGAGAATTTCCATCAAAAAATTCACTATCTAAAAGACAAAAAAATCTCCATTTTTTGGAGAATTTTTAGCCAGATTTTGATAGTTTTAATAGCTATTTTCTTTCTACGATAACTACAAATTCGCCTTTTATCTTTTCGCCAGCTGGCGGATTTATTTTCTCAATTACTTCTTCAATTGCTCCTCGGTAGGTTGTTTCGAATTTTTTAGTTAATTCTCGGCAAACCACTATTTCAGGTTCTAGGTTATAGGTTTTAGCTTCTAGATTTAATTCATTCAAGGTTCTTATTATCCGGTAGGGGGACTCGTAAAATATAACTGGATATTTCGAATTTACAATTTCTTCAAAAAACTTCTTTCTTTTTCTTTTTGTCGGCGGAAAACCCATAAAAATAAATCTATCCATCGGGAAACCGGAAATTGAAGCCGCCGCAATTCCTGCCGAAGGCCCAGGAATTGGAATAACTTTAACTTCATCGACTAATCGCTTAATCACTTCCTCAACTAACTTGTTTCCCGGGTCGGATATCCCTGGAGTACCGGCATCAGAAACTAAAGCTAAATTCTTCCCTTCTTTTAAAAGTTGAATGGCCTCTTCAACTTTTTTTAATTTTGAATGTTGGTGATAACTTAAGGCCTGAGTTTTTATCCCATAATGATCCAATAATTTTTTAGTTACCCGAGTATCCTCGCATAAAATTAAATCAACCCCCTTTAAAATTTCAATGGCACGAGGGCTGACATCTCTAAGATTTCCAATAGGAGTGGCGACAATGTAAAGTTCTGGCATAAATCGATGCTAATATTAGTATCGCGTTACAATACTACTGGTTCTTCTTCCTCTTTCTTTTTCTTTAAAAAATCTTTCAAAAATTCAAATAGAATCCCAGCCAGAGGAACAGCTAAAATTGCTCCTAAAAATCCCCAGAGGACTCCCCCAATTGCCAAAGACATTAAAACTAAAACCGGAGAAAGGCCAATAATTTTTCTTGATAAAACTGGCGTTAAAATATTATTTTCAATTTGCTGGATTAAGATAAAAACAATAAAAACAAAAACTGCTTTATATACGTTTTCTAAAGAGACAATTACAAAAAGGAGAACTGCTGTAATAATTGGTCCCAGATAGGGGACAAAATTAAGGGCTCCAGCAAGCAATCCCAAGGAGGCAGGATAACCTATATTAAAAAGCAATAAAGCAGCATAAGTCGCTGCTCCAACAAACAAACAGGTTAATATTCTTGTCAAAAACCAACCACTAACTTTCTTTTGAGATTTTCTCCAAAAAGATAAAGCATAGTCCTTATATTTTTTAGGGAAAAGAAGGCTTAAACTCTTTTCAATCGTCTTTTCTTCTAAAGAGAGGAAAATAGCAATGGCTAAGATAAAAATTGTTTTAAAAATTCCTCCAAAAATTACAAACAAGACATTGAAGATGTTGGCAGCTATTCTATTTAACGCCCCTCCCAGAATATTAACAAAACTTTCGATATTTTCAAATGCCTGAATACCCATTCCTCTTAGGGGAGGGGAAATCTTTTCAAAATATTGAGGGAGGATTTTTGAAAATTGTTGAATTTCAGAAACAAATATGGGAATAATCAAATAAATTAAAAGGGTTAAGAACCCAAAAACTCCAACATAAACAAAAATAACCGCCAGGACCCGAGGGATTTTTAATTTCCTTAAAAAATTAATAACCGGATTAAATAAAAGGGAAATTATTAAACCGAAAATAAACCAGACCAAAACGTCTCTAATTTGGTAGAGAACATAAAAAGAAAGAATAGCGACAGAAATTTTCAAAATTGTCCCCCAGGAAATATCTAATATCCGTTGTCCATTGTTCATAAACACGGCGCTAGAGCTTTAATAATTTTTGGAACTTATTTTTATCTTGAAATGGGCCGATGAGGGCTAAATTCAGTTTTTCAGGCTGAAAGATATCTTTAGCTACTTTTAGAATATCATCTTGAGTGACTTTATCAATTTTTTTAAAAATTTCTTCCGGAGTTAAAATTTCTTTTTTCAGAAGTTCTTGAAGTCCATAAAAAGAAGCTTGAGCGTCAGAAGATTCTAATTCCAAGATTGTCTTTCCCTTTATACAGTCTCTGGCTTTTTTAAGCTCATTTTTGGGAACTTTTATTTGAGAAATTTTCTTATATTCTTTGAGAATAGTTAATATCGCCTTCTCTACATTCTTATTATCAATGCCTGCCTGGGTAACTAAATAGCCAGAATCGGTCTCGGCAGAAACAGAGGTTTGAATATAATAAGCAATCCCTAATTTTGTTCTTATTTCCTCAAACAAACGGGAGCTCATCATTCCTCCCCCTAAAATTATTGCCAATAATTCTAAGACATATTTTTGGGGATGAAAAATATTGTATCCCCTGACGCCCAAACATAAATGAGTTTGGGCGGTTTGGCGCGGATAAAGCAAAATAGATGGTTTTGATTGTTTCTCAAGGACCGGAAGTTTTGATTTGGGTTGGGTTGCATTTATTTTAGAAAAGTATTTTTTAATTTTTTTAACTGCAGTTGTTTCCTCTATTTTTCCGGCTACGCAGACAATTGTGCTATTGGCCACATATTGCGATTTCATATAATTTACTAAATCTGCTCTCTCTATTCTGTTTACACTTTCTTTTTCTCCGGCAACCGGCCAACCAGCCGGCTGATCGCCATATAATAACTTTGACCACAAAACCTGAACATAGCTAATCGGATGGTCCTGATACATATTAATCTCTTCAATAATCACTCCTTTTTCTTTCTTAACTTCAACTTCGGGCAATAAACTATTTAAAAATATGTCCGACACCCAATCCAAAGCTGTTTCAAAATGATTGGCATCGACTTTGGCAAAATAACCAGTAAATTCTTCTGAAGTGAAGGCATTATAAATTCCTCCAATTTTGTCTAAGGTTTCAGCGATGGCTATTGTCGAAGGTTTTTTCTTCGTTCCTTTAAAATACATATGTTCCAACAAATGAGAAATGCCATTTATCTCTTTTGTCTCATATTTAGAGCCCGTGCCTACCAATATCAAAAGAGTTATCGCCTTGGTGTTTCGCAGGGGAATAGTGATAATTCTTAAACCGTTTTTAAGAGTCGTTTTTTTGTACATGCTTTCGATAATTCTTTTCTATTTTATCTCAACAATTTTATTCTTTTATTATAATCTTCTTTTCCTTTCTTTAAAAATATATCAACGATTTCAATTCGTCTCTCTTTTTGAAATAAAGCAAATAAAATTCGCCAGCGTCCGTGGCGAAGGCGATAGCCAAATTTAGTATCTTTAATCTTTTTTACTTGAGGATGCTCAAATGGATTTATCGACAGCTGTTTAAATTCTTCATAGACTTTCTTTTTTAAATCGTTCGGCAATTTTACGAATTCCCGTTCTGCCGGAGGTTTAATAATGACTTGATACATTTACAATTTGTATTTCTTTTTTAATTCATTTAAACCAATACCTTTCTTATCTCGGCTCTCCGCATAGGCTTTGATAAATCTTTCTCTTTCCTCAACTTCTTCTAGATATTCTTTAATCTCTTCCCATTTTTTTAAAGGCAGAATTACCACCGGTTCTTTGCCAATTTTTATTGAATTTTTCTCAATAATCTTTGCCATATGATTTTATTATATCCTCAAATAAAATTCTGTCAAACTCAAAAAATCCCATTGTAGAAATTTGAAATGTAATTCTTTTGTCTCAATATTTTATGGCAAAAATTCCACTACTACGTAGCAGTGGAATTTTTGCCGATTTTAGTTTTCTAGTTTTTCTTTTAGAACTTCAATGAGATTTTCAATTTTTACTCTTTCTTGAGCCATAGTATCTCTATTTCTGATTGTCACATCATCAT
>Ga0210017_1002532_pt1 | contig 15586 bp, 15 predicted proteins | sample CryGeyCG2014_020_FD_183966 | JGI IMG/M metagenome (GOLD analysis project Ga0210017, IMG submission 183966) | Groundwater microbial communities from aquifer - Crystal Geyser CG08_land_8/20/14_0.20 (SPAdes) (version 2) | ecosystem: Environmental > Aquatic > Deep subsurface > Groundwater | place... | reverse complement strand
AAACTGTTATATTTAATTTCTTATCATTTTTTGATAAAATAAGTAAATCCTAATAAATTAATTTTAAAATTTGTTTTTTTTGAAAGAGAAGAAAAAACTTATGTTAATTGATACTCATGCTCATTTGAATTTTTCCGCTTTTGATAAAGATAGAAATATCCTTATTGAAAAGTGCTTAAAAAATAATATCTGGATGATTAACATTGGAACGAGTTATGAGACATCAAAAAAAGCAATAGAGATTGCCGAAAGTTCTCCTCAAGGAATTTTTGCCGCTATAGGCCTTCATCCAATAAATTTAGATACCGGCTTAGTAAAAATAAAAAAAGATTTATCAGAAAGTGAATCTTTTTTTCTTGAAAGAGAATTTGATTCTGAGAAATACGAGAAATTGGCAAAAAACAAAAAAGTAGTGGCTATTGGCGAAATTGGTTTAGATTATTATTGGAAACCTAAAACTACAAGAAAAAAAGAACTATTTAAACAAAAACAAAAAGACTTATTTTTAAAACAATTAAGTTTAGCCCAAAAACTTAATTTGCCAGTCATTTTCCATTGCCGAATGGCTCATACGGAGCTCTTCGAGCTCCTAAAATCAAAAATCAAAAATAAAAAATCAAAAATAAAAGGAGTAATGCATGGTTTTGTTGGAACATTAGAACAATTACAAAAATATTTAAAAATGGGATTTTATATCGGTTTTAATGGAATAATTTTTAAAGAGATTGAGGGAATAAATTTTAGAGAGAATATCAGAAAAACTCCTTTAGAAAGAATTTTAATTGAAACGGATTGCCCTTATCTTATACCGCCCTTGGCTCGCCGTAGTTTCGCTGTTAAGCGGAACGAAGGCGGCCCGGAACAGATTGATCGTAATGAGCCTATTTTCGTAAAATATATCGCTCAAGAAATTGCTAAGATTAAAAATTTAGATTACCAAAAAGTAGCCGAAATTACCACCCAAAACGCAAAAAAACTATTCAACCTCTAAGGGTTAAAATAATTAATCCTCCTCCAATCAAGAAAATAGAGATAATTTTCTGAAAAAGGACTTTTCTTGAGATGTCTTCTTTTAAAATTTTCGGAAACTTAAAAGAAATTAAAGTAGCGAAAATAAATAAAAATACATATTGAACACCCTGAAGAGCATTAATAACAGCTAAATAAGTTAAACCAGCTAAAGCAATTGCCCAGTTTTGTAAAATATTAGCCCCAGCGCCTGCAGTCTGGTTGGAAAGAAAAATTCCAACAGTTTTCTTTTTAAAACTAATTTTTTTCTTAAAAATTTCCTCTTTAACCTCAGGAACGAAAAGAAAAAAACAAAAGGCCATCAAAAATCCACCAATTCTTATCCAAATGTAACCGTTCCAAAATGGTTGGTTTAAATAAACATATTTAGTTAAGACGAATGATAATGAAAATAAAAAAGATGCCAGGGTAGAAATTTGAAGACTCTTTCGATTAATGAATTTCTCTTTTTCCAAAGTAATGAGTATACTTCCAAAAACTAGTAAAACAAAAGCAATAGTTGCTGAAAAAGATAAACTTTCCTTGCCAAAAGAAAAGATATAAACTAATCCAAAAGTAAATAAGGGAATTAATCCGCCAATTGCTGGTATTACTCGGGAGGCCTCAAAGAGGCGTAAAGCTTTATTAAACCAAAAAAGAGCATAAATAAAAATAGCTCCAGCTGAAATACTTAAAACAATTTGAGGAATTTCTGGAATATAAAAGCCAACGAAAGGGGCGAGAATCAAAAGTAAAATCCCTAAAGTTCCGATATAAAAAGTATAAACCTTGGGATTAGGTATTGGTCCGACCAGGAGATATTTATCAACTAAAAAAACAATTGATAAAATTAGATAAGATGAAATGATAACTGTTAACCAGAGCATTTTGAGAGAATTTTTTCAATGTTAAAAGTTCCTAATTTTTCCGCCTCAATAAATCCCCCCAAAGCCGATTCTGCAAGTCGTCCTCCTTTTAAATAATCAAAAAGCCATTCATCAATATAACGGGGGTCTTCCTGCAAAATTCCGGACCCTAATCTCAAAAGCCATCTTTTATTGAAATCTTCTTGTGACCCAATTGATGGAGCAATGACAATTGGCAATCCTAAAGCAGTATAAAAAGAAAGTTCGCTTGGTTTTGTCCATAATATATCGGTTTTTCTTAATTTTTGATTAAATATTTCAAAATAATCTTTTATTTCTTCTGAAAAAACCACTTCAATATTTTTATCTAAACAATCAATTAACCCCATCTTTTTTATATTTTCCAAAAAATAATCTTTTATTTCTTCTGAAAAAACCACTTCAATATTTTTATCTAAACAATCAATTAACCCCATCTTTTTTATATTTTCCAAAAAATATTCTTTAATATCTTTTTTAATTCCTGCAACTAAAATTACTTTAATTTCTTGATTTTTTATTTTTTTAGATAGACTTTTTATGGCTTTAACAGCAATTTCTTTTTGGGCGCCTGCCCCGCCAATAGAAAACATTATTGTTAAAGGATGATCTGAGTTTTTTGGGAGGGTTCCTAAATAATTTTCAATAATTGGTTTGTACTGCCGATGATATATTTTTCCTGGATCGAGATTCACAATCCGATTTTTCAAGTCGCTTTTTAAAATTTCCATTTTTTCTGTTCCTATGTTTTCTTTGGGAAGCGGGTAACCGCTTAGAAAAATATTTTCTTCTTTAACTCCATAAAGTTTTAATCTTTCAACTGCCCAATTATTTGGTGCAAAATATTTAATTTTACTTTTTGAAGGATTTAATGGCGCCCAAGTTCTGGCAATATCAGCGTCGCAAACAATGCAAAAAATCTCATTAGGATAATTAAAAACCTCTGCCATAAAGGCAGGAGAGAAAAAAGTCGTAATTAAGGGCAAGGAATTCTTTTTTAGTTTCTCAATCAAATCTTCTCCCCAGCCTTTTTCAATTAACGAGTGAATTTTCTTTAAAGCAAAATTCGGCTTTGATAAATCTCTTTTGGGATAATAGCTTAGAATCTCTTGAAATTTATCAAAAATCCCGAAAGCAAAATCTCCAATCAAAGGAATTCTTTTTATTCTGGAGATAAATTCATAAGATTTTCTGCTGTTTTCCCAAATTTTTCTATCTTTTTCAGGAATACCTTGGTAAGAATTAGCATTAATAATTTTTCCTTCAAGAGCTAAATCTCTTAAAGGATAAGCCGTCCTTTGATGTCCATAACCCATATTTACATCAACTAGCCGGGCTTTATTTTTCATATTCATATTTTCATTATAATATAATATTCGCATTATATTAAAATTTTAACAATTTTACTACCTCAAAAAAATTGGCTGATTAAATTTTTTGTTTAGCTGCTGAGTTGCTAAAGCCAAAATCAGATAGGAAATCATTAGCCAAATCCAATGGACATTTTCTAAGGTTTTTGCTGTCCAAGACTGAGAAAATAAATCTACTACTTTTGTTAAATAGGTTAGTAAAAACCAAGCCGGAAAAGAAAGAATCCAGCCCAAAGTTCCCCAGGCTATTCCAATAATTCCAAAAATAAACCCCAAAATCATAATCCAGTAAAGAGAAGGCACAATCAGAATATTAGTAATCGGAGCGACAAGGGAAATATAGCCGAAATTATAAATTAAAATTGGCAGAGTAAAAAGATAGGCCGAAAAGGTCATAGCTAAAATAGATTTTAAATTTTCTGAAGGGATAAATTTTAACCATTCTTTAAAAATTGGTAAAAGATAAATAATTCCCATTATTGCTAGGAACGATAACTGGAATCCGACATCTAATCTTAAAAGCAAGGGGTTTTGAATTAACATTATAGCAGCAGCAAAGACAATTGCCCGAGAAGAAACACTCATTCTTCCAAAATATTGAGCTAAAAGAAAAAGGCTACCCATAATTCCGGCTCTAATTGCCGATGGCTGGAGGCCGGTCATAATAATAAAAAGAGTGATGAAAGTTATCGTAAAATAAAAAGCTTGCTGTCTCCAAAAACCGAGCAAAAGCAGAAAACTCATTAATATAGTTGTTAAAACCGTCACATGTAATCCCGAAATAGCAGTAATATGTCTTAGGCCGGCAATATTTAGTTTATTTTTCCACTCTTCAGAAATTTTTTGTTTATCTCCCAAAATCATTGCTCCTAAAATAGAACTCTGGGGCGGGGAAAGATTCTGCTCAATACTTTTTCTCAATTCATTTTTAAATTTTAAAATCTTAGCATAAATTATAGGGAATAGACCCCTGTAATTTCCTCTTTCTAATAGTTCAATTTTGGGTTTCGGCCAATTCATTACCGAATAAATCCCATCTTTTGCTAAATAATTTTTGTAATTGAAATCTGGGAATTCTTTCGGTGTTTCTAATTTGCCAGTGATTTTTAGTCTATCTCCGTACTCATATTTTGGATACTTAAAAGTAGTTATTAAGGCTTTTCCTGAAATTGATGTTGAATTTATACTTTCAACCAAAAGTTCTAATTTGACATTATTTTCTCTAACATCTGGTTCTTTAATTACTATTCCTGATAGAGTAATCAACTCTTGATAATCATTAAATTTTCTTAATTCATCATTAATAATTCTTAATTCAGCTATTTGGTGTCGCCAGATTCCAGCGAACAAAAACAAGACACAAAGGGTAACAGTTACTAATTTTTTAAATTTTATAAAAATAATCAAAACCAAAATTAAAATTAAAAAGAACAACGAAGTCGGTTGAGGGATTTTTAAGAAAGAATTTAAAAAAATTCCCCCAATAAAAGAGAGATTACAATAAAGAAAAAGTTTACTATAACCCATTTTCTTTCTAACCCCGGAATGACCTCATTAAAGCAATTCCTATTAAAAATCCTCCAATATGAGCTAGAAATGCAATATTGAGATTAGATCCCAAAGATAAAAACTGGTAAAAAAACCAAATTCCGCCAAATAAAATTGCCGGAATTGAGATAATATAAAAAATAAAAAAACCAGGAATTAAAGTTTTGATTTGATTTTTGGGAAAACGGTTAAAATATCCTCCTAAAATTCCAGAGACTGCTCCCGAAGCTCCAATTATAGGAATAGAAGGATTTTCAGTGAAAATTGCATAAAAGAGGGTAGCTCCTATTCCACAAAGGATATAAAAAATTAAAAATTTAATTCTTCCAAGGTTCTTTTCCAAGTTGTTTCCGAAAATCCATAAAAACCACATATTTCCAAAAAGATGTCCAAAACCTCCATGCAGAAACATTGAGCTAAAGAGCGGCAGAAAATCCTTTTGTTGAAAAAAGCTATCTGGCACAAAAGCAAATTTTGCCAAAGTATCTTGTAAATTAGCAAGAGAAAATAAAAAACAGATTAGATTAGCCGAGATGATTAATATAGTAATCCAAGGAGTATATCCTTGGATTTTTGATTCATCATATAAAGGAAACATGTTAGAAATTGTTAGCGCTGTTAAATAGTGCCGAAGGCAATTTAACAGGGTGTTACAAGTTCTTACACCCAGCACTTATTTTGCGCGTCCCAATTCTGAACAAGGTGGTTATATCAACTTCTGCCGGTTTGCCCCTCGCGGCGCACGGTGGGCGAATAGCCTAGTCGAGCACATAACACTTTATGTGCTCGACAACACTATTCGTGTTGAGTGCGCCGCCACCAAACTCGGTGGCAAAATAAGTGCTGGGTAAAGTTTTTGTAACCAAAAATTCTTCGGCTAATGCCTCGAATTTTTGGACAAAGCCCTTTAAAAACCGGTAGCGATTAACATTATTTTTATTACGCCCTTTTTTAATTCTTTATCTTCTCTTGCCCCAAAAATTATTTTAGCGGATTTGTTAACATTTTGGCAGATTGTATTGGCTGCCTCTTTTATTTCAGATAAACTAAGGTCTTTACCAGCGATGTTGAATAAAACTCCCCTTGCTCCTTTTGGAGAGAAATCAATCATAGGAGAGGAAAGAGCTTCTTTTGCAGCCCGAATTGCTCTATTTTTTCCTTTTGCCTGACTTTGAGTAATTAAAGCTCGGCCCGAATTTTTTAAAATAGTTTTTACTGCGGCAAAATCCACATTAATAATTCCTGGTTTTAAAATTAAATCGCAAATACCTAAAATTGCCTCTCTTAAAATTTTGTCCCCAGTTGAAAAAGAATAATCTAAGGTAGTTTTTTCATTAGCCAATTTTACTAACCGATTATTGGGAATAGAAATTAAAGCGTCTACTTTATCTTTTAAATTCTTTAGAGCACTTTTTGCTATTCTTGTTCTTTGAACACCCTCAAAAGAAAAAGGTTTGGTAATTACAGCAATAGTTAAAGCACCTTGGGATTTGGCAATATCAGCTACAATTGGAGCAGCGCCAGAACAAGTATTATGAACAACAAATCCATCAGCTATAAAATTATGACTCTTTTCAACTGTTATATCATAAACTTCTTCATTTCCTATTTTTTTTATTGATTTTATCCTATTAAAACCAAAATATTTAAAAAATTCAGGAGTTTTTTTACTTCTAAACTTATATAAAAAGCTTAATCCTGCTCTTACCTTAGGATGTGGTAATACACCTAATAATTCATGTGTTTTATAAATTCTAAGGGTCCATGAAGTAAACTCTTTTTCCTTTTTAGAATGGGGTGGTTTTAAAATTCTTTTTCTAGAGCTTACATTGCTTGTTCTTAAACCTATACCATCGCATAAAACTTTTAGTCCTTTAATGAGTTTTTCACTTGACATTTCAAATTTAATCTCTTTTTTAGATAAACCTGTCCCTCCAGCTTGTACAGAATAACAACCATCAGCATCAGCTAAACCTATAATAAAAGCTTTCTTTTGTAATTCTGGTAAGGCAAATACCCAATTTGGAATTTCTTTTTCTTTTGCGGGTTTATGTAAACCCAATTTTTCTAATAATTCATAAATTTTTTTAGAGTTGCTTTGATACCAAATTCCTTCTTTATTCTTTTTCATTTGAAGCCCGACAGTTTCTTTAATTATATTTAGATATTTTTGATTATTTTCTTCATTATCTGAGATTGCAAAATATACTTTCCAAGAGTCTTTTGACCTACTAATCCATCCATCTCCGAGTAAAAAACCGAAGAGTTGACAGAATTTTGTATTAGTAAGAGAATCATCCGGAAGTTTTAAAGAATTTCTTTCATCTGGTAATTTTCTGAGAATAACAATTAAATCTCCAATTTCCAAATTTCTAAGTTCTATCCATTCAAGGGTAAATTTAGAAAATCTATCATTACTTAAATGATTTAACGGCTTAACACGTAAAAAGGGGTGATCTTCAGATGCATAAATTGTTCTATTCCTTGTTTTAAGTTCTAAAACTTTCTTAATGCCTGTTTTCATTGCAGCTAAAACTTTTCTTTTAATCAAACTGCCATTTTCAAAAGTATAAACCATAGAACCTGGTTTAATAGAATCAACTCTTATTGGACCTTCTGGATTAGTGAGTATAAAAGAACTACCTCGAAGACACCCTCCCCCAAAACCTCCGGTGATAAAAACCATATCGGCGTCAATTAAAAGATTTTTAATCTCTTCGCTACTCTCTTTTGCCGCTCTTAAACCATTTCCTGGATTCATTCCTGTCCCCAGGCCTTTAGTAATTTTATTTCCGATTTGAATTTTAAAATCAGCTTTTACTTTTTTAAGATCTTGGGAATCAGTATTTATGATAATTAAATCTACTCCTTCTGTTTTGTATTTCGATAGTCTAGAAATAGTATTTCCTCCTGCCCCTCCAATTCCAACAACTTTAATTTTAATATTTGACATGTTTTAGATATTGGATATTAGATATTGGATATTGGATTATCCATCATCTAATATCTAATTTATGGAATAAAGATTCTAAAAAATCTTTTTAGTTTTGATTTAATTCCTTGAGAAGGCGGACCTTCTTCCTCTTCTGAATCCAATCCCGCCAGAACTAAACCGGCAACGGTTGATAAAGTAGTGTCTGAATCAATTCCATTTATTCCCTGAGGAGTTCCAATTCTACAGGGTAGTTTTGATTCTTTTTTTGCCAATTCAACAATTTTTTTTAATTTTGCGCCTCCACCGGTTAGAACCAGCCCAGCTGGGAGTAATTGCTGGCGGGAGACCTTCTTTAATTCTTTATTAACTAATTCAAAAATCTCACAGACTCTGGCTTCGATAATCCCTGTTAATAACTTTTGAGAAAAAAACAGAGAATTTTCATTATCAGAAATTTTAATTTTTTTTCTACTTTTTGCTGTGTCTGAACAGCGGGCTTTTTTCTCTTTTTCAATTAAACAACAGCCGAATTGTTTTTTTATTTTTTCAGCTACCTCAATTTTTGTCCTTAATCCTATTGCGATATCGTTAGTGATATTTGCTGAACCTATTGGAAACACAACCAAATGAATTAATTTTCCCTCTTCAAAGACAGCCAATCCTGTTGTTGCTGCTCCAATATCTACTAAACCTACCCCTAACTCTTTTTCTCTTTCGCTTATCACTGATCTAGCTGCTGCTAAAGGTGAAGCAGTAATATCTTCAATTTGGAAGCCGGCTTCTAAAACCGATTGAGTTAAATTTTTAAGATAAGGCGAGAAAACACAAAATAGAAAAACTTTTGCTTCTAATCTTATTCCTGTTAAACCCACTGGTTCTCTTATTTCTCCTTGATTGTCAACGATAAATTCCTGAGGAAAAACATTCAGAATTTCGTAATTTGAAGGTAAACTAATAGCTTGAGCGGCTTTAAGAACCCTTTCCATATCTTCTTGAGAGATTTTTTGGTCAGCTCGAGAAACTGAGACTAGTCCGCGAGAAGGAGCAAAATAGATATGGCGTCCGCCAATATTTACATAAACCGAGTTAATTTTCTTGTCAAATTTCTCTTGGGCTGCAAAAACAGAATTTCTAATATTTTTTGCTACCTCAATTACATCAACTACTACTCCTTTACGCAATCCAAAAGAATAAGATTTTACAGTTTTTAAAAGTTCTAAAATTTTTTCTCCTTTTTTTCTTTGAGCAATTAAAGTTTTTATTGAGTCTGTTCCTATGTCTATTCCGGTTATGATTTGAGTTTTAGCCATGAGAGATTAGAAATTAGTTGTTGGAAATTAGAAAATAGTAATAGAAAATAGAAAATGGAAATTAGTAAATCTTTTCCAATTTCTAATTTCCAATTTCCATTACCAATTTCCAATTTCTAATAACCATTTTCTAATTTTAGTTAACTATTTTCTAACATTAACTATTTTCTAAGGATTTTAAAACTTTTGAAAGATAATCCTCTTGTTTTTCCTTCATCGCTTTTGCTTCCTTTCTACTCTTTTCATGCTCATATCCTAAAAGATGCAAAATTCCATGAATTAAACAGTTAATTAATTCTTTCTCAAAAGACAAAGCATATCTTTTAGCATTTTTCTTAACTTCTTGAAGACAAATAACTATTTCACCTAATCCTCCATTCTCGCCGAAACCAAGAACATCTGTTACGCAATTTCCCCCTCGATATTTTTTATTTAGCTCTCTTATTCTCTTTTGTCCAACAAAAGCAATTGATAAATTAATATTTTTTTCCTTTTCACCTTTTAAAACGATTTGGGCCGCTTTTTTTATAAAAATCTCATCAACTTTTACCTCGGTTAAGTTGTTAATCTCGATCATATCTTCTAAAGAGTTTTATTCAAAAACTTGGTACATTTTCCAATATTGATAAATTAAGAGCACCCCCGCTACGAGTCCAAATAAAACTATAATTAAAACAGCATATGCTTGTGGAATTTCTTTATTGAGCGTCTTTAAAAATTTTTGTTTTTTAAACATAAAAGTATAATGCGAATACTACAAATATAATGCGAATCTACGAATGACCCCAGTAGTAGAACACTTCTTGTTCACTACGGGGCAGGTATTCGAATCTACGAATAATTCATTCGGAGCATTCGGATATAATTCGTGTCATTCGGATTATATTATTGTATCTCCCAAATACATTTTCCATTTTTGCAATTTACTTTATGTTTTTCTACTAAACACTGTGGAAAACAAATAATTCCCTTTCCTGCTCCGCATTTTGCCTGCCACCAACAATCAATAGAATTTCTGCATTCTGAAAAATAAGACGGGGAACAAGGAATACCTGTTTTTTCTCCAATACTTACTAAAAGATAGGGACCAAGAGCTGCAGCTAAAATTATTGCCATTGCGAGAACCATAATAATATAAATTATCAACCAAGACCCCTGTTCATCTCGCTTCGATAATAGCTCTTTAACGATCTCTGACACTTTTTTCCCTTCAGCTTTTCCTTGAAGCTTGGGCATTAGTTTAGCCATTACTTTCCCCATGTCTTTTATTTGTGAATATCCCTCTTTTTTAATAATCTCTTTTGCTAATTTTTTAAGAATTTGCGTAGAAAGTTGCTCTGGTAGATATTTCTTTAAAATATCTATTTCAGCCTCCCCCTTTTTTATCAAATCTTCTCTTTTACCTTTTTCAAACTCTAAAATTGCCTCTTTTTCTTTTTTGATTTCTGAAGAAATTACTGAAATTATTTCCTCATCAGTAAGTTTTGCTTCCCTAAATTTAATCCTCTTTTCTATTTCTTGATTATGCAAAGAGCTTAGGAGAAATCTTAAAACCTGAACCTTAAAAATATCTTTTTCCTTTGCTGCAGTTTTTAAATCTTTTTCAATATCTTCCTTTAACATAGTTTTTATCTTTTGATTTACCTAACTTTTCTAATCTTTTATATTCTTTTTTGATTTTATTTTTTCTTAAAGCCGATTTCCTCTTTAAATTTCTACTTTTTCGTCTTTTATGAAAAGTTCTTTTCCTCTTTTCAAGCAAAATTCCGCTTTGATGAATAACTTTTTTAAAGCGACGGATTAAATTCTGAGAAGTTTCTCTTTCTTTTTTTTGAATTTTTAAAGCCATGTTATCTAAAATAGTTCTGTTGGTCTGCCGCTCAATAAATGTAAATGTAAATGGTCAATTACTTGTCCACCTTCACGGCCAACATTGATTAATAATTTATATCCTTTTAAGTTATTTTGGCGAGCTATCTCTTGAGCGACTAAAATTAATTCTCCCATTAGGATTTTGTCATCAATTTTTAGATGATTTATCGAAGGAATGTGTTTTTTAGGTACAATTAGAATATGAAAAGGAGCTTTTGGATAGATGTCCTTGAAAGCCATAAATTTATTATCTTCGTAAACAATATCTGCCGGTTTTTCCTTTTTTGCAATTTTACAAAAAAGACAGTCCATAAGCGCTTCACTAAAATTAAAGACGTCTCCTTATTTCTTTTACTAAATTTTTCAATTCTATTGTTTTTTGAGTTCCTTTTTTCATATCTCTTATTAAAATTGTATTTTCCAAAGCCTCTTTTTGACCAAAAATCAAGACATATCGAATTTGTAACTTATCAGCAATTTTTAATTGAGCTTTTAAAGAGTCTCGAGAGAGATCCTCTACTACTTTAATTTTAGATTTTCTCAGTTGTTCAAAAAGTTTTAAACTCTTTTTTTGAGCTAAATTTCCTAATTGAGCCAAAAAAACTTTTTTTCCTGGAGGTTTCGGAATTTTTATGCTTTCAGCTTTCATTAAATTTATAATTCTTTCCACTCCTCCGGCTGCTCCACAAGCCGGTGTATCTTTTCCTCCCAAGAGTTTTACTAAGGTATCATATCTCCCTCCTCCTATGAGGCTCCCTATCTTTTTTGAAATTTGTGTTTTTCCAGTTATTTCAAAGACTGTTTTTGTATAATAATCAAGACCTCTTACCAAATGAGTGTTTAGTTGATAAGGTATCTCTAATTCATCTAAAAATTCTAAAACTCTTTTAAAATGATCGTGACATTCTTCACAAAGATAATCGACTGTCTGAGGAGCTTGATTTATAACTTTTTGGCATTTTTCTTCTTTGCAATCTAAAATTCTTAAAGGGTTTTCTTTTAATCTTTTTCGACAGTCTTTACATAAATCTGATTTTTTTCTTTTTAAATAACTTACTAAGGCTTTTTTAAAATAAGGGCGGCACTGTTCGTCTCCAATGCTGTTGATTTCGCAGGTTAAATTTTTCAACCCCAGAGCTTCTAAAATATTATAACAAATTTTAATGATTTGAGCATCAATTACCGGAGATTGGTTTCCCAAGACTTCAAAACCAAATTGATAAAATTGTTTAAACCTGCCGGCTTGAGGTCGTTCATATCGATAACAGGGACCAAAATGCCATAATTTTATGGGTCGAGGGAGGGTATGCATTCCTTTTTCAATATAACTTCTGACTATTGAAGCAGTGTATTCGGGTCTTAAAGATACCAAATCTCCTCCCTTTGTTTTGAAAGTATACATTTGCTTTGTAACAATGTCTGTTGTTAAACCGATTCCTTTTGAAAAAAGGTCAGTTGATTCTAATATGGGCGTTTCGATTTTTTCAAAATTATAAAAATTAGCTATATTTTCTACAATTTTATAGATTTTTTGGAAATATTTTTGGTCTTCACCAAAAATATCATGCATCCCTGATAAACTTTGAAATTTTATCTTAGCCATGTTAGAGATTGTTAGCGAATAAACATTTTAATGTTTATGAGTTTTACAAGCTCTTACACCCCGCCCTTATTTTGCTTCCCAGTCTCGAGTGAGTTTAAGAGTAACAAGGAAAGTAGGTTAGACTCTCGCGACACACGGTGGGCGAATAGCCCAGTCGAGCACATAACACTTTATGTGCTCGACAACACTATTCGTGTTGAGTGTGCCGCCAAGTAACTCGGTGGCAAAATAAGAGCGGGGTTAAGGTTTTGTTAGCTAAAAATTCTTCGGTTAAAAACCTCGAATTTTTAGACAAAACACTTAATAATTTGGGATTTCAATTTTATCAAAATTTGTAAGAGGAAAAACTCTTAAAAATACTCGGCCAATGATATTTTCTCTTGGCAATGGCCCAAAAACTCTGGAATCAGCCGAATTTAGCCTGTTATCTCCTAAAACAAAATATTCATTCCCTTTTAGAGAAATTTTAAGATTACCAGAGGTATATGTATTTTGGGGAAGGTAGCTTGACTCATCTAAAACTTGCTGCTCGCCATTTTTTGTGATTATAATCTGACCATCTTTGATTTCAATTTCTTCTTCTGGTAATCCTATTATTCTTTTAATAAAAGGTGGCGAAATTTCTCCGGGAGGTTTGAAAATGATAGTTTCTCCTCTTTTCGGTTCCTGGAATTTATAGGATAGTTCGTCAATAAATAAATAGTCATTTTGCTGGAAATTTGGTTCCATTGAAGCCCCCCGAACAAGAAATGGTTGAAACAAAAAATAGCGAATAGGCGCAACAATTATTACTGCTACTATTATAATCTTTAAGTAATCTAAGAAATCTGATAATCGCATGTTAATTATAGTATAACCGAAATTTTTTGTTTCGCAAGTTCGCAGACCCAGTAGAAGAATTTCGAAAAGATTTTTCTGAAAAATCAAACCTGCGAGCCAATTCGAAATTTCTCTACTGGGCAGGTAAATGATATAATATAATTATGATTTTAATTATAGGTTTGGGAAATCCGGGGGAAAAATATGCGCAAACCCGGCATAACGCTGGTTTCCGGGTTGTTGATGAATTTGCAAAAAAGAATAATTTTCCCGAATTTAAGTTGTCTAAAAAATTTAATACTCTGATTTCAGAGAACATTTTTAGCAATGAAAAGATAATTTTAGCCAAACCTCAAACCTTTATGAATAATTCCGGCAAAGCCGTAAAAAAATTAACAGAGACCCGCTCTCTGTTAGAACAGAGAGCGGGTCTCTGGGTGGTTCACGATGATATTGATTTACTATTGGGTAGAATAAAAATTGTTGAAAATCGAGGGTCAGCTGGTCATAAAGGAGTGGAGTCAATCATTGATGAATTAGGAACCCCGAAGGACTCACCTTGCGGCGACCCTACGGGGCAGACAAAAAATTTTATTAGGTTTAGAGTAGGCATCCAGCCAAAATCTGGTAAGCCAAAAAAAGTAGAAGCTTTTGTTCTTCAAAAGTTTAATAAGGAGGAAAGAAAAATTATAAAAGAAGTTATTAAAACAACAACTAAGGCGATTGAAGTGGTGATAACTCAAGGTTTACAAACCGCAATGACAAAATTCAACAAATAAGTCAGCGGAGAAGTGATTATGGAAAATTTTCCAATAAAAACCATAAATATTAAAGATAAAAACTATCCAGAGATTTTAAAAAAAATCCCTAATCCTCCAAAAGTTCTTTTTTGGAGAGGAAAATTATTAAATAATGAGACCTGCTTTGCTATTGTCGGCACGAGAAGGTTCTCGTCATACGGAAAGCAGGTGGCTTTGGAAATAGCTGGTGATTTGGCGGAGGCTGGATTAACTATTGTTTCTGGGTTAGCTCCTGGTATTGACACTTTTGCTCATCAATCAACTTTGGAAAGGAAAAGCAGAACCATCGCGGTTTTAGGAACTGGCCTCGATGAGAAATCAATTTATCCTCAGTCAAATTTAAAATTAACAGAAAAAATTTTAGAGACGGGCGGAGCTTTAATTTCTGAGTATCCGCCCGGAACTCCAGGTTCAAAATTTACTTTTCCTAACCGAAATCGAATTATTTCTGGATTATCTTTAGGAATTCTGGTAGTTGAGGCAAAACAAAAATCCGGAGCCTTAATTACTGCTCATTATGCTTTTAAACAAGAAAGAAAGGTTTTTGCCATTCCTGGGTCAATTCATTCTCTAAATTCAAAAGGTTGTCATTATTTGATTAAGAGGGGAGCAAAATTAGTAGAAAACGCCAATGACATTTTAACCGAACTGAATCTTAAGTTGCGGAGGTCTGACCTCCGCCAAACTATAATGGGGGAAAATGAGGAGGAAAATTTGATTTTAGAAACTTTGAAAGAAGGGGCTTTAGATATTGATAAAATTATTGAGAAAACAAAACTGTCGGCTCAAAAAATTGCATCAACTCTTGCTATAATGGAAATAAAGGGTAAAGTAAAAAACCTAGGAGGAAACACCTTTTGTATAGCAAAAGGAAATCCGAAATCCTAAATTCGAAATTCGAAACAAATTTAAAATTATAAATCACAAATCACAAATAGTTTGAGAAATTGGAATTTAGAATTTGGAATTTGTTTAGGATTTAGATATTAGAATTTAGAATTTTTAATATGAAACTTGTAATAGTTGAAAGCCCAACGAAATCTAAGACTTTAAAAGGATTTTTAGGCAAAGAATACCAAATTGCTGCTACCATGGGGCATATTCGCGATTTGCCGGAAAAACAATTTGGTATAGAGATTGAAAAAGACTTTAAGCCAAAATACGTCATTATTCCAAAAGCTAAAAAAAATGTTCAGATTTTGAAAAAAGAAGTAGAAAAAGCTGATTCAATCCTGATTTCAACTGACCCTGATAGAGAAGGCGAGGCCATTGCTTGGCACTTAACTCAAGTTTTGAATTTAAATGAGGGAAAACCGTATCAAAGAATCGTTTTCCATGAAATTACCAAATCGGCAATTGAAGAAGCTCTAAAAAATCCAAGAAAAATTGATATGAACTTAGTTGATGCCCAGCAGG
>Ga0210017_1002526_pt1 | contig 15604 bp, 12 predicted proteins | sample CryGeyCG2014_020_FD_183966 | JGI IMG/M metagenome (GOLD analysis project Ga0210017, IMG submission 183966) | Groundwater microbial communities from aquifer - Crystal Geyser CG08_land_8/20/14_0.20 (SPAdes) (version 2) | ecosystem: Environmental > Aquatic > Deep subsurface > Groundwater | place... | reverse complement strand
CATCGAACACTGGTTTCGCAGCCAATGGCAGGAACACGCCGTGCCGTTCTATGCGTCCGTGGACTTGCGCAATAGCGGTTTCAAGCTGGCACCAGTGGATACCAACCTGTTTCCCGGCGGCTTCAATAATCTCAATCCCGATTTTTTGCCCTTGTGCGTCCATGCGATGCAGGGGGCGGTGGAGAAAATTTGCCCAGAGGCGCGCGGGGTGTTGCTGATTCCCGAGAACCACACGCGCAATCTGTTTTATCTGCAAAACGTCGAGCAGATTGTCACTATTCTCAAGCAGGCGGGAATGCGGGTGCGGGTGGGCAGCCTGTTGCCGGAGATCACGGCGGCAACCGAGATCGCCTTGCCGAATGGCGGCACGCTGACGCTGGAACCCCTGCAACGGCGCGGCAATTGCCTCGTGCTGGAAGGCTTCGATCCCTGTGTGGTGTTGCTCAATAACGATCTGTCCGGCGGTGTGCCGGAGATTCTGAAGAATCTGGAACAGGCGATTTTTCCGCCCTTGTCGGCGGGTTGGTACACGCGGCGCAAGTCGCAGCATTTTGCCGCTTACGACCGGGTGGCGAACGAGTTCGCCCAGCTATTGGACATTGATCCGTGGCTGATTAACCCCTATTTTGCGACTTGTAGTCAGATCAATTTCCAGGAGCGCGTTGGCGAGGAATGTCTCGCAGCCCAGGTGGATGGCATCCTGCAAAAGATGCGCCTGAAATATGCCGAATATGGCGTGCAGCACGATCCCTTTGTCATCGTCAAAGCCGATGCGGGCACTTACGGCATGGGCATCATGACGGTTAAGGATGCCTCTGAGATCACCGGCCTGAACCGTCGCCAGCGCAACAAGATGGCGGTGGTCAAGGAGGGCTTGCAGGTGCATGACGTGCTGGTGCAGGAAGGTGTCTATACCTTTGAAAACATCAATCAGGCGGTGGCCGAGCCGGTGGTTTACATGGTGGATCACTTCGTCGTAGGCGGTTTTTATCGCGTGCATACCGGACGCGGCGTGGACGAAAATCTCAACGCGCCGGGAATGCATTTTGTGCCGCTGGCGTTTGAAAGTTGCTGCACCCTGCCCAATCCCGAATGTGCGCCGGATGATACGCCGAACCGTTTTTATGCTTACGGCGTGGTGGCGCGGCTGGCGCTGCTGGCGGCCTCGCTGGAGCTGGAGGGCATTGCTGCGTGATGGCCGTTCGATATGTCTGGTGTTGGATAGCACTATGCAGCTTGCTTGTACTGAGCGGATGCGGCAAAGAGCCGCTGTATCAGGAGCAGGGGTTTGTGTTCGGCACGCTGGTAGAAATCAGCATTTATGGCGAATCCGAGATACACGCCAAACAGGCTGTTGCGGACGTAATGCACGAGTTCCAGCGTCTGCACAACAGCCTGCACGCCTGGCAGCCTTCGGAATTAAGCGCGCTGAACACGGCTTTTGCGAACGGGGAAACTCGGGTCGTGTCGCCTGAACTGGCGGCGATGTTGCAGGACGCGGCACAGCTCTCAAAACAATCGCAAGGCCTGTTCAATCCGGCTATCGGCGGGCTGGTGCAAGTGTGGGGATTTCATGCCGACGAGTTCAAGCCCGTGCAGCCGGATGAATCGCTCGTCGCGCAATGGGTGGCAAGCAACCCGCAGATGAGCGATCTGGTGATAGGTGCGTCTGATTCCTCCTCTGATAAAGGGGGATTGGGAGGGGTTGCGGTTTTTAGCAACAACAAGGCGGTGCAGCTCGATCTGGGCGGCTATGCCAAGGGTTATGCACTGGATCGGGCGGCAGCCATACTTTACCTGCGAGGCATCCATCATGCGCTGATCAATATCGGGGGAAATATAATTGCGCTGGGGCAGCACGGCGAACGTCCGTGGCGGGTCGGCATCCAGCATCCGCGCCAGTCGGGTGCGCTGGCGACGCTGGAACTGCATGACGGAGAAGCCATCGGCACGTCGGGCGACTATCAGCGTTATTTCATGCTGGGCGGCAGGCGTTACTGTCACCTGATAGACCCGAAGAGCGGGCATCCGGTGCAGGGCGTGCAGGCAGTGACCGTGTTGACGCGCGGGGTGCGGGCGGGCGTGTTGTCGGACGTGGCATCCAAGCCTTTGTTCGTCGCGGGCGCGCGCGGGTGGCGGGCTGCATCTGCGCAGATGGGGGTGCCGGAGGCGATGCTGGTGGATGCGCAAGGCGCGATTCATCTCACCCGCACCATGCAGAAAAGACTAGAATTCAGCGACAAAAAATTACGGCTTCAGGTGGAGTAGCAGGTCGGGCGTAGCCCTGTTCGCGTTTAACATAGCCGGTCTTGCCTTGGCTAAAGAGGAGATGGAATTGGTCGGAATCCTGTTGGTAACACACAATACGCTGGGCGCTAGTTTGGCGGATTGCGTCGCCCATGTGCTGGGCGCAGTCCCCAAAAATCTGAAAGTGTTGTCGGTGCTGGCCAAGGACGACCCGCAGCACAAGCTGGCCGAAGGCGAGGAGCTGATCAAGGAACTCGATAACGGTAGCGGCGTGCTGATTTTGGCCGATGTATTCGGCGCGACCCCCAGCAATATCGGGCGGCAACTTTGCCATGCAGAGCGCGTTGAAGGGGTGGCTGGGGTGAATCTGCCGATGCTGTTGCGCGTGATTTGCTCGTCCGGTCAAACCTTGTCTGAATTGGCTAATCTCGCGGTCGAAGGCGGGCGCGACTGTATCGTACATATGGAGCATTAACATGCAACAAGACGCACTTATCATTAACAAACTCGGCCTGCACGCACGCGCCTCGGCCAAACTCACCCAGCTCGCCGGCAGTTTTAAGTGCGAAGTGATGCTGTCGCGCAACAATCGCCGTGTCAACGCCAAGAGCATCATGGGGGTGATGATGCTGGCTGCCGCCAAGGGGACGACCATCGTCATCGAAACGATGGGCACAGACGAGGCCGAAGCGATGCAGGCATTGCTGGCACTAATCAATGACCGTTTCGGGGAAAGTGAATGAGTTTCTCGCTACATGGCATAGCCGTATCCAGCGGGATTGCAATCGGCTACGCACATCTCATCTCGCACACTTCGCTGGAAGTTGCGCATTATGTGTTGCCCAAGCAGTTTCTCGGTGAAGAGATCGCGCGTTTTGATGCTGCCCTGCAAGCTACGCGCAACGAGTTTGCCAGTTTACGCAGCAATCGGCCTAGTTATGCGGCGGCAGAATTCGATGCTTTCCTGGAATTGCACCAGATGATTCTGGACGACCCGCTGCTCAGCATCGGGCCGCGCGAGATGGTGGAGCGCGAACGTTGCAATATCGAGTGGGCGATCAAGGTGCAGACAGACGCGCTGGTGGCGCAATTCGACGAGTTTGAAGACGCTTACTTGCGCGAGCGGCAGGCCGATGTCAAGCAGGTTGCCGAGCGACTGCTCAACCAGCTTTACGGCCAGCCCGGCCATCAGCCGACCGCTCTGCGCCATGACATTGAGACGATCCTGGTGGCGCATGATTTGAGTCCCGCCGATCTGATCCAGTTCAAGCCCCAGCAATATGCCGCATTCGTCACCGATGTCGGCAGTGCGACCTCGCACACGGCGATTGTCGCCCGCAGCCTGAATACGCCGTGCGTGGTCGGCCTGCATCATGCGCGTGAGCTGATCCGCGAAGACGACCTGCTGATCCTGGACGGCGAGCAGGGCGTGATGCTGGTCAATCCAGACAAGGCCATTCTCGCCGAATACAAGCTGCTGCAAAGCGAATGGGAGCTGGAGCGCAAGAAGCTGAAAAGGCTGCGCGGCGCGCGCGCCAACACGCTGGACGGGGCGGTTGTCGAACTACATGCCAACATCGAAAAGCCGGCGGATATTGCCGAGGTAAAAGAAAATGGCGCGACCGGCATCGGTCTGTTTCGTAGCGAATTTTTGTTTCTAAACCGTGATGAATTGCCGGATGAGGAAGAGCAATTCGAGGCTTATCGCGCCGTGGCTGAGGGTATGAAAGACCAGCCTGTCACGATCCGCACCTTCGATCTGGGCGCGGATAAACAAATCAAGGGTGTCGAGCGGGTCGCCAACAACCCGGCGTTGGGCTTGCGCGCGATACGGCTGTGTCTGGCCGAGCCGCAGTTGTTCCGCACCCAGTTGCGCGCCCTGTTGCGCGCCACGCATTACGGCAACATCAAAATTCTGATACCGATGCTGTCCTGCGCGGCGGAACTCAACCAGACCTTGCAGTTTATCGCCGCAACCCGACAAAGCCTGGATGATGAAGGCATCCCCTACAATAAAGAGGTCAAGATCGGTGGGATGATCGAAGTGCCCGCCGCTGCGCTGGCGTTGAGCGTGTTTGCCAAACAGCTCGATTTTCTGTCCATCGGCACCAACGATTTGATTCAGTACACCCTGGCGATAGATCGTACCGACGAAGATGTGGCACATCTCTATGACCCGCTGCACCCCGCTGTTTTACAACTGCTGGCACACGTCATCGGCACCTGCAATAAACTCGATGTGCCCGTGTCGGTATGCGGCGAAATGGCCGGCGAGGTCGCCTATACCCGATTATTCCTCGGCATGGGCTTGCGCCAATTCTCGATGTTCTCCGCCCAGGTGCCGACCATCAAACAGCGTGTCCTTTCCACCAGTCTGCCGGAAATTACCGCACTGACGCAGAAAATCCTGCGCGCCGACGACCCGATGAAAATCCGTGATTTGCTGGACAAACTGAACGCCTGAAAACCAAATCCAAATCCCCCCCCGCCCCTCCTTTTACAAAGGGGGGAGTCGAGCATGGGGGCATTCTAGGGAGATGCTGAGTTATCCGATTTTGTCGTTCTTGTAAAATAAAAAATTCTTTATAATCAAAGCACTGCATTCGGTCTTTCGCCGGAATGACGAATAAATCAGTGTTTCCCAAGGTCAGTTCGGGCATCCCCTAACGGGCATGGCAGAGGCCACCCTGAATAATGAAATTCACCACGCCCGTTTCCCCTCTCATTGCCCCCTCGCTAACGCTCTCCCCTTGAAGGGTGAGGAATCTACTCCCTCCCCTTCAAGGGGAGGGTTGGGGTGGGGATGGGGGATGTAATCGTGATGAGCGGTCATTTATGATGCATAACAACCGTTAACGACGACATAGTCTTTGAAAAAGGGGGAGGAGCGCAGCGGAGGGGGATTTCTGTATTTGACAGTTCGCCGGAAAACACGGAAACTGCGCGCTGTGCCGATTTGACATCAGCTTGCGGGGCACATTAAACATTCCAGCTAAAGCGTGTGAACCCGTTTTAGCCCGAGCTGAACGGGTTTTTTATTGGAGCTTTGTTTGGATAATTCTGTAGGTATCGTGACCGCGCAACGCGCGGAATTTGACACCCCGCTGACGTTTCGCAGCGGCGCGGTGCTGCCGCGCTATGAGTTGGTCTATGAGACTTACGGCAAACTGAATGCCGATAAGTCCAACGCGATTCTGATTTGCCATGCGCTGTCCGGGCATCATCATCTGGCGGGCTACTACGCCGGTGAACTGAAAAATATCGGCTGGTGGGACAACATGGTGGGGTCCGGCAAGCCGGTGGATACCGATAAATTCTTCGTGGTAGGGCTGAACAATCTGGGCGGCTGTCACGGTTCGACGGGGCCTTCTTCCAACAATCCGGCAACGGGCAAGCCCTATGGTGCGAGCTTCCCGATGATTACCGTGGAAGACTGGGTCGCATCGCAGGCGCGGCTTGCCGATCGGCTGGGCATCCAACAATTTGCGGCGGTGATAGGCGGCAGTCTGGGCGGGATGCAGGCGCTGCAATGGTCGCTGGCCTACCCGGAGCGGGTGCGTCATGTCCTGGCGATTGCCTGTGCGCCGCGTCTGACCGCACAGAACATCGCGTTTAACGACGTGGCGCGCAACGCCATTTTGACTGACCCCGATTTTCACGGCGGCGATTATTACCAGTTTGGTGTCGTGCCGACGCGCGGGCTGAGGTTGGCGCGCATGTTGGGGCATATCACCTATTTGTCGGACGATGTGATGGCCAACAAATTTGGCCGCGAATTGCGCACCGAACAATACAATTATGGCTACGAGGTGGAGTTTGAAATCGAATCCTATCTGCGTTATCAGGGCGACAAGTTCGCCGCCTACTTTGATGCCAACACCTATTTGCTGATGACCAAGGCGCTGGATTATTTCGATCCCTCGCACGATTTTGGCGGCGACTTGAACCGCGCCTTCGCGCGCGCCCAGGCCGATTTTCTGGTGATTTCGTTCACCACCGACTGGCGTTTTTCGCCGCAGCGTTCGCGCGAGATCGTGCGCCCGTTGCTGCATAACCGCCGCAATGTCAGCTATGCCGAAATCGCTTCCGCGCATGGTCACGATTCTTTCCTGATGGAACAGGCGCATTACTTCGATGTGGTACGCGCTTATATCGGCAAGGTCAGCAAGGAGTTCTCGGCATGAGTAAAGAAATGTCCCAACTCGCCGCCGAGCGCCCCGATTTTGCCGCCATCGCGGCCTGGATACCCAAGGGTGCGACGGTGCTGGATCTGGGCTGCGGCGACGGCAGCCTGCTTTGCTACCTCAAGGAAACACGCGGCGTGCGCGGCTACGGCGTGGAGATTAACGACGTGGACATCGTGTCGTGCATCGCCAACGGCGTGAACGTGATCCAGAACGACCTGGATGCTGGACTGTCCGATTTCGAGAATGACACCTTCGATTTCGTCATCCTCTCGCAAACCCTGCAAGCCACGCGCTATACCGAGGCGCTGATACAGGAAATGTTGCGCGTCGGGCGCGAAGGCATCGTCAGCTTCCCCAACTTCGGCTACTGGCGCACCCGCCTGGACGTGCTGCTGGGCAACATGCCGGTGTCGCGTGAACTGCCTTACCAGTGGTACGACACACCCAACGTGCATCTGTGTACCTTGCACGACTTTGAAGATTTTTGCCGTCACGCTTCTGTCAGCATCACCGCGCGCAGCGTGATAAGCGGCGGGCATGAAGTCGGCTTGTTGCCCAACCTGCTGGGCAGCACGGCGGTCTACCGCTTCCAGCGCGGGCTCTGAAATGGAAGCGGGTGCGGCGTGACCGAAAATCAGAATCCCGAACAAAAAGCCCGCGACAAGATAGACGCGCAGCTTGCACAGGCGGCTTGGGTGGTGCAATCCGCCAAGAAGATTGACCTGAATGCGGGCTTGGGAATCGCGGTACGCGAATACCAGACTGATGTTGGCCTCGCAGACTACATGCTGTTCGTGGATAAAAAAGCGGCCGGCGTGATTGAGGCCAAGAAAGAAGACCTCGCGCACAAGATTACCGAAGTGGAAGAACAAACAGGAGGCTATGCCGCCGCCAAACTCAAGTGGGTGAACAACAAAGAACCCCTGCCCTTCCTGTATGAGAGCACCGGCATCATCACCCGCTTCACCGATGGCCGCGATCCCAAGCCGCGTTCGCGAGAAGTGTTCAACTTCCACCGTCCCGAAACGCTCAAGGAATGGCTGTCGCAAGGCGATTCGCTGCGCGCACGTTTGCAGCACCTCCCCGAACTCAACCCGAACAAACTGCCCGCCAAAGCATTGCGCCTGCGCGATTGCCAGGAAACGGCCATCACCAATCTGGAAGCCTCGTTCAAGGCCGACCGACCTCGCGCCCTGATCCAGATGGCGACCGGCGCGGGCAAGACCTACACCGCCATCACCTCCATCTATCGCCTGCTCAAACACGCGCACGGCAAACGCATCCTGTTTCTGGTGGATACCAAGAACCTCGGCGAACAAGCCGAACAGGAAATGATGTCCTATGTACCGATTGACGATAACCGCAAGTTCACCGAGCTGTACAACGTGCAGCGGCTCAAGTCCTCATTCGTCGCCAAGGATAGTCAGGTGTGCATCAGCACCATCCAGCGCCTGTACTCCATCCTCAAAGACACACCGCTCGATGAAGCCACGGAAGAGATGGGCTCGGATGAGTTGGCGAAAATTTACGGAAAACTTCTCCCTCACCCCAACCCTCTGATGGAACAACTAGCCAATACACTAAGCCAGCAAGCTGGCAAGTGTCTGGTTATCCCAGAGGGCGAGGGGGCAAAGGCCGCGCTGCGCGCCTTTAAGAATCCCGAGCCTTTACCCGTCGTCTATAACGAAAAAATCCCGCCCGAATTTTTCGACTTCATTTTCATCGACGAATGCCACCGCTCCATCTACAACCTGTGGCAACAGGTGATCGACTATTTCGATGCCAGCCTCATCGGCCTCACCGCCACGCCGGACAACCGCACCTACGGCTTTTTCAAGAAGAACGTGGTCAGCGACTACAGCCACGAAAAGGCCGTGGCCGATGGCGTGAACGTGGGCAATGAAGTCTATGTGATTGAAACGCAGATCACGCAGGACGGCGGCGTCATCCCCGCGCAACAGCAAGTCGAGCGCCGCGAAAAACTCACGCGCAAGAAGCGCTGGGAATTGCAGGACGAAGACGAAGCCTATTCCGCCACGCAGTTGGATCGCAACATCGTCAACCCCGATCAAATCCGCACTGTCATCCGCACCTTCCGCGACAAACTGCCGGAGATATTCCCCGGACGCAAAGAAGTGCCCAAGACCCTGATCTTCGCCAAGACCGACAGCCACGCCGACGACATCATCCAGACCGTGCGCGAAGAATTCGACGAGCGCAATGCCTTCTGCAAAAAGCTCACCTACAAAACCGACGAAGACCCCAAGTCGGTGTTGCAGCAATTCCGCAACGAGTATTACCCGCGCATCGCCGTCACCGTGGACATGGTCGCCACCGGCACGGACGTGAAGCCGCTGGAATGCCTGCTGTTCATGCGCGACGTAAAAAGCCGCAACTACTTCGAGCAGATGAAAGGGCGCGGCACGCGCACGCTGGACATAGACGACCTGCGCAAAGTCACGCCTTCCGCCGTCAGCGCCAAGACCCACTATGTCATCGTCGATGCCATCGGTGTCACCAAATCGCTCAAGACCGCCAGCCAGCCGCTCATCACCAAACCATCAATTCCACTAAAGGACCTGGCGATGAGCGTGATGATGGGCGCGACGGATGAAGACACGGTGAGTTCACTCGCCGGACATCTGGCGCGGCTCAACAAGCAACTGGATGCAGACGACCAGCGCATGATTCGGCAAGCCGCTGGCGGGCTGGAACTCAACCAGCTCGTCGGCCAGTTATTCGGCGCGATAGATGCTGACAACATCGAAGCCCGCGCGCTGCAACTGGCGGGGCTGGCTATCGGCAGCGACCCCGGCGACGACAAGCGCGAACAGGCGCAACAACAACTGGTGGCGGAGGTCGCCAGCGTGCTGAATGGCGAACTGGTGGAACTGCTCGACACCATCCGCCGTGACAAAGAACAAACCATAGACCATGACACCCTTGATCACTTGGTGGGCGCGGGCTGGGAAAAGAACATCGCCGACAACGCGCAAGCCATAGCCGACGAATTCGCCGCCTACTTGAAAGCCAATCAAGACAACATCGCCGCGCTCACCCTCTTCTTCAGCCAGCCGTATCGCAGACGCGAACTCAGCTACGACTTGATCCGCCAAGTGCTGGACAAACTCAAAATCGACAAACCCAAACTCGCCCCCTTGTATGTGTGGCAAGCCTACCGCAGGCTGGACGACTACAAAGGCGCGCAGCCGGTGCAGGAACTCACTGCCTTGGTCACCCTCATCCGCCGCGTGTGCGGCATGGATGAAACCCTCACCGACTTCGATGCCACCGTGCGCCGCAACTTCAGAAACTGGATCATGAAACACCACTCCGGCGGCACAGAAAAATTCAACGCAGAACAAATGGACTGGCTGCGCATGGTGCGCGACCACGTTGCTATTTCATTTCACATTGAACGTGATGAGCTTGAAGATCCACCATTCGGACAGGGCGGGCTGGGCAGGATGTATCAGTTGTTTGGCGCAAAGATGGACACGCTGCTGGATGAGCTGAATGAAGTGTTGGTGGCATAACGCCTGAACATTTTATCTGGCGCGGAAAAATTTGCGCGCCACTACCGCTTGAGTAACCATGACGACTGGCTGCTTGTATTAAAATGCACCATAGCTTCAAAGGAGAAACCACCATGCACGCCATCGAATTCCCTGTGGAAATTGACCACAACCAGCAAATTCATTTGCAGTTGCCCAAAACGGCGGCTACGGGCAAGGCCAGGATATTCGTTATTTATGATGAACAGCCAGCAAAAAAACCTAAGCCATTAAAACTGGGTTTGTTTGAAGGGCAAATAAAAATCAGTGATGATTTTGATGAGCCTTTACCTGACAGTTTTTGGTTAGAGGGAAAAATATGAAGTTGTTAATAGACACGCATATTTTTCTCTGGATAAATGGAGAAAGTTCTAAATTATCTGAGCAATTTAAAGAATTGAGCCGTTCTGGCGAGCATGATTTTTATCTCAGTGTTGCATCGGCATGGGAAATACAAATTAAATATCAATTGGGGAAGTTGACCTTACCTTTGCCTATCGAAGAGCTGATTGCGAAAAACCAACAAGAAAACAATATCCAATTGCTGCCGATCGAGTTGTCGCACATCAGCAATCTAGCTCAACTTCCGCCACACCATAAAGACCCGTTTGACCGTCTCATCATTTCCCAAGCGATGTTGGAAGGCATGACCATCGTCACTGCCGACCACGCGTTCGCAGATTATTCCGTGCCCGTCGTGTGGTGATGGAACCTCACTCCGGTGGCACCGAAAAATTCAACGCAGAACAAATGGACTGGCTGCGCAGGGTGCGCGACCACGTCGCCAACTCTTTCCATATCGACCGCGACGATCTGGAAATGTCGCCGTTCGACGGGCAAGGCGGGCTGGGCAAGATGGTTCAGTTGTTTGGCGCGAAGATGGATATGCTGCTGGATGAATTGAATGAAGTGCTGGTGGCATGATGAAATCCCCCCTACCCCCCCTTTTTCAAAGTGGGGAACTGTTGGCGGAGCGCCGAATCTGCTTGGCTTCCCCCTTTGCAAAAGGGGGACTGAGGGGGGTTTATGGAACGTTATAACCAAACTCTAAAAGAAAACTCCCGCGCCCTCAGAACCAACATGACGGATGCCGAGCAAATGCTATGGCTCCACCTTCGACGCAAGCAAATACAAGGCGTGCAGTTCTATCGGCAAAAACCGTTACTCACATTTATTGTGGATTTTTACTGCCCGGCGGCGAAGCTGGTGATTGAACTTGATGGTAGCCAGCATTTTGAAGTTGAACACCAAGCAAAGGATCAAGACCGTGATGCAGCATTAACGGGCGTGGGCTTGCGTATTTTGCGGTTTGATAACCGGCAGGTGTTGTTGGAGACGGAAGCAGTGCTAAGTGTGATAGATGAAACAGTGAAGGAGCGGACGTGAGCAAAACAAAATCCCCCCTAGCCCCCCTTTTTCAAAGTGGGGTACAAAGGCCAGTGCGGCACAATTGGTTGTCTTCCCCCTTTGAAAAAGGGGGACTGAGGGGGATTTGCCGTTGCGCAGCCTTGCGCCTATTGAATGAAGTGGTAGGGGCGTGATGAACGATGTTTCAAGTATTCCAAAAGGTTGGTGCTGCACATCGCTTGAGAAAGTTGCATCTTGGGGTTCAGGCGGCACGCCCTCACGAAATGTTGAAAGATACTTTCAAGGCATTATCCCTTGGGTAAAAACTGGTGAGCTGGAAAGAAAATATATTCGGGAAACCGAGGAACACATTTCCGAAGAGGCTCTGAATAATTCCAGCGCAAAGATTTTCCCAAAAGGTTCGGTGGGAATTGCTATGTACGGAGCAACCATTGGGAAACTTTCCATATGGGGAATTGATGCTTCAACCAATCAGGCTTGTGCTGTCGGCATTCCAACCGTGGCTATCAATAACGAGTTTCTCTACTACTACCTCTTATCCGAAAGACAGAGCCTCATCAAAGCAGGAAAAGGTGGAGCGCAACCTAATCTCTCACAAGGCATCATCAAAGAGTGGCCAATTAACTTGCCGCCACTCAACGAACAAAACCGCATCGTCGCCAAAATCGAGGAGTTGTTTTCCGAGCTGGACAAGGGCATCGAAAACCTGAAAACCGCCCGTGCGCAGCTCAAGGTGTATCGCCAAGCCCTGCTGAAACACGCTTTCGAGGGCAAGCTCACCGCACAGTGGCGCGCAGAGAATCAAGACAAACTGGAAACCGCCGATGCCTTGCTCAAACGCATCCAGCAAGAGCGCGCGCAACGCTACCAGCAACAACTCGCCGAGTGGACAAACAAATCCCCCTCAGTCCCCCTTTTGCAAAGGGGGAAGCCCACCAGCGCCGCGACATCATCCCCCCTCTCTTCAAGTTTGGCACACCCCCCTTTGAAAAAGGGGGGCAGGGGGGATTTGAAGCCCAAAGCCCCGAAACCCCTGCCGCCTTTAACCAAAGAAGAGCTGGCCGAATTGCCGGAACTGCCTGAGGGATGGGGGTGGGAATTGATCGGTAGGTTTACAGAAGTAAAGGGAGGGAAGCGCCTCCCAGCGGGTGCAAATTATTGTGAGAACTCGACGCCTCACCCCTACATCAGGGTAGTGGACTTTGAGAATTTCGGCGTGCGCGTATCCGGTTTGAAATACATTTCATTTGAAACACAAAAGCAGATTTCGCAATACACGATTAGCTCGGAAGATACATATATCTCCATTGCCGGTACTATCGGTCGTGTTGGCACAATCCCTCAATTACTGGAGGGAGCAAATCTGACAGAGAATGCCGCCAAGATTTGTGGCAATCTTGTCGTGAACAACAAATATCTTTCTTATTGGTTACATTCGGCTGGTGGTAGCTCTCAACTCGTTGAAAAAACGATTTCAACGACCCAACCTAAACTTGCACTATTCCGAATTGAAAAAGTAGTAGTTCCCGTCTGTTCGAAGGAAGAGCAAGTACTCATAGTCAATCATTTGGAGTCTAGGTTGTCCGAAGTCGATCAACTCGAACTCACCCTCGCCACCTCGTTGCAACAAGCCGAAGCCCTGCGCCAGTCCATTCTGAAAAAAGCCTTCGCAGGACTTCTGGTGCCGCAAGACCCGCACGACGAACCCGCCTCTGCTTTGTTGGCGCGCATCAAGGCGGAGCGGGCAACTGTTGCAAAATCTGCAACCGTTCGCCAAAGAGGCAGGAAGGCCGAGGGTGAGTAATATGCAAAAAATGCACATTGCAAACTTGAACCATCCGGAATTTCCAGATAGTTGCCTAATAGTGAGGTGATGCCATGAGCGCAGTATTGATTTACCAGAAAGAGGACGGCCAGTCGGCGGTGGAGGTTCGCTTGGAGCAGGACACGCTCTGGCTAAGCCTGCAGCAGATTGCTGATCTTTTTAACCGGGACAAATCCAGAGTCTCACGACATTTGAAAAACATATTTGAAACCGGGGAGTTAGATGTGAATTCAGTTGTTGCGGAAAACGCAACAACTGCCGCCGACGGCAAAACCTACAAGGTCAAATATTACAACCTGGATGCCATTATTTCCGTTGGATACCGCATCAACTCTGTCGAAGGTACCCAGTTCCGCATCTGGGCCAACCGCGTGCTGAAGGACTACCTGGTGCAGGGTTATGCGCTGAACCGCCAGCGGCTGGAGGCGCAACAGGAGAATATCCGTCTGCTTGAACGCACGCTGACGCTGTTCCAGCAAAACCTGATCGAGCAGGCCAGTTTGCCGGAGGCTCGCGGCTTGGTGAGTGTGATTGCGGGCTACACCCGCACCTTTGTGCTGCTTAATCAATTCGACAGCGAGCGGCTGCCGCTGGGGGATTTTGCCACTACGATTCGTTATGAAATTCGGGAAGACGAGGCGCTGGCGAGCATTGCCGCGCTGAAGGCAGATTTGATCGGCAAGGGTGAAGCTTCGGGGTTGTTCGGCAACCAGAAGGACGACAGTTTTGCGGGCATACTCGGCAACATCCTGCAATCGTTCGGCGGGGAGTTCGTGTATCCAAGCATTGAGGAACAAGGCGCGCATCTGCTGTATTTCGTCATCAAAAATCATCCGTTTTCGGATGGCAACAAGCGCATCGGGGCGTTTCTGTTCATCTGGTTCCTGCAGCGCAACCAGCATCATCTAAAAACTGACGGCGAACTGAAGATCAACGACAACGCGCTGGCCGCGATTGCGCTGTTAGTGGCGCAGAGCGACCCGGCACAAAAACAACTGATGATTCATTTGATCATGAATCTGATTCGGGGCTAATACATGAACGCAACCGCATCCATCGTTTCCAAAGTCTGGAGTTTTTGCACCACGTTGCGCGACGACGGGGTGGGTTATGGCGACTACCTGGAGCAGCTCACTTATCTGATCTTTCTGAAGATGGCGGATGAATACAGCCAGCCACCGTATAACCGCAAGGTGGGCATTCCTGATGAGTACAACTGGCAGAGCCTTCGGAGTAAGTGCGGTGCGGAGCTGGAGGTGCATTACGTGACGCTGTTGCGCGAGCTGGGCAACAAGCCGGGGATGCTGGGAACGATTTTCACCAAGGCGCAGAACAAGATTCAAGACCCGGCCAAGTTGTATCGCCTGATCGACATGGTGAACGAGACGCAGTGGGTGACGATGGGCGCGGATGTGAAGGGCGACATCTACGAGGGCTTGCTGGAGCGCAATGCGGAAGACACCAAGTCCGGCGCGGGGCAATACTTTACGCCACGCGCTTTGATTCACGCGATGGTTGAATGTGTGCGCCCTGAGCCAATGAAAACTATCGCCGATCCAGCTTGTGGCACAGGCGGCTTCTTCTTGGCGGCTTATGACTTCTTGGTTGCAGAGCACAAGATGGACAAGACGCAGAAAGCCTTTCTCAAGCACGATACGTTTAATGGCAACGAGATTGTGGCGGGCACGCGCCGCCTGGCGCTGATGAATATGTTCTTGCACAACATCGGCGAGATCGACGGTGACAGCATGGTGTCGCCCAATGATGCGCTGGTGGCCGATGGCGGCAAGCGCTTCGACTACGTGCTGGCGAATCCGCCGTTCGGCAAGAAGAGTTCGATGAGCTTCACCAACGACGAAGGCGAGCAGGAGAAAGACGACCTGACTTACAACCGCCAGGATTTCTGGGCGACCACCTCCAACAAGCAGCTCAATTTTGTGCAACACATCCGCACCATGTTGAAGACCACCGGACGCGCGGCGGTCGTCGTGCCTGACAATGTGCTGTTTGAAGGGGGCGCGGGCGAGACGGTGCGCAAGAAGCTGCTGGAAACCACCGAGCTGCACACCATCCTGCGCCTGCCCACCGGCATCTTTTACGCCAACGGCGTGAAGGCGAATGTGCTGTTCTTCGACAACCACGCCGCCAGCCGTGAGCCGTGGACGAAAGAAGTGTGGTTTTTTGATTACCGCACCAACATCCACCACACGCTGAAAAAGAAGCCGCTGCGCTTCGAGGATTTGCAGGAGTTCATCGCCGGCTACAACCCGCCCAACCGTCATGAGCGCCGCGAAAGCTGGAACGAAGCAACCCAACCTGAAGGCCGCTGGCGCAAATTCAGCTACGAGCAAATCATCGCGCGCGATAAAACCAGTCTGGATATTTTCTGGTTGAAGGACAAGAACCTTGCCGATCTGGATAAC